>Ga0213870_1000964_pt1 | contig 13279 bp, 13 predicted proteins | sample WICALVC2017_Meta_FD_160119 | JGI IMG/M metagenome (GOLD analysis project Ga0213870, IMG submission 160119) | Freshwater microbial communities from subterranean cave lake in Wind Cave National Park, South Dakota, United States - WICALVC2017 | ecosystem: Environmental > Aquatic > Deep subsurface >... | reverse complement strand
CCATAAAAGAAACGCACCGGGGCAGGGGATTCGGCATCCAACGGGCAATGGACAGCGTCGGCGCGATTCTGGGCTCCATTTTCGTCTATATTTTGTTCCTGGATTTTGGTTTTGACTTCAGAACAATATTTTTCATCGCCGCAGTCATCGCTTTGACGGCGCTTGTCCCTATACTCTTTGTCCGCGAGCCCCGCACCTTGTTGGAAACCAAAAAGGTGCGGGGCGAGCCCAATAATATAAAACTGTCTTTCAAAAATTTATCACCGCAGTTAAAAAAGTTTACGGTTATCGCCACACTTTTTCATCTGGCCAATTTCAACTTTATGTTTTTCATCCTGAAAGCCGGAGATGTTTTCAAAAATCTCGGCGAACTGCCGTATCCGCAATATCTTAAATTTTTTGTAACTTCTTTTGAGCCGGAAAAACTGGCTATCGCCCTGCCGATTCTGCTTTATGTTTTCTTTAATATCTTTGACGCTTCATTATCTGCTCCAGCCGGCCGTTTGTCCGATAAAATCGGGCGTAAGCCCGTCTTAGCCATTGGCTATTCGCTCTTTGCTATTAGTTCCCTGGGTTTTGTATTTGCCGGCAGTTTTGGAGCGCTTCTGGGTCTTTTTGCTTTTTACGGGGCGTTTAGAGCGTTTATAGACGCAAACCAGAAGGCGTTTGTGTCCGACCTGTCAGATATAGAAAACCGGGCTACGTCTTTGGGCGCTTTTGAGACCTCAACCGGCCTGGCCCTTATCCCAGCCGGTCTGATTGCCGGTTTTCTCTGGAACATAAATCCGGCTTATCCATTCTGGTACGGATTAGTGGTTTCTCTTGTGGCAATCGGACTCTTTTTAGGATTGATTAAAGAAAGAAAATAAGATAGAATTATCTAAATTCCGGGGTCGTCTAATCGGTAGGACGCCAGGCTTTGAACCTGTGAATCTACGTTCGACTCGTAGCCCCGGAGCTGTGGCAAAAAATTTGGGGAAAGTAATAATCGGTGATAGCAGACGAATGCCCGAATTAAACAACGAGGGTATTGATTTAATAATAACTTCTCCTCCTTACTGGCAGATTAAAAATTATGGAGTAATAGAACAAATAGGTTATGGGCAAGATTTACATAGTTATTTAAAAGACATTTATTCAGTATGGGGAGAGTGTTTTAGAACTTTAAGAAAAGGTGGAAGATTTTGTCTTAATATAGGAGATCAGTTCGCACGATCAGTCATATACGGAAGATATAAAGTTATTCCTTTACATTCGGAGTTTATAAGTCAATGTGAAAAAATCGGGTTTGATTTTATGGGTTCTATAATTTGGCAAAAAAAGACAACAATGAACACCACTGGTGGCGCTACGGTGATGGGTTCTTTTCCATATCCTCCCAATGGCATAGTGGAGATTGATTACGAATTTATCCATATTTTTAAAAAGCCGGGCGAAAGCAAAAAAGTTTCAAGTGAAGTAAAAGGAGCTTCTATATTATCTAAAGAAGAATGGAAAGAGTATTTTTTAGGGCATTGGTATTTTGGAGGCGCAAAACAAGTAGAACACGAAGCAATGTTCCCTGAAGAATTGCCGAAACGGTTAATTAAAATGTTCAGTTTTGTCGGGGATACAGTGTTAGACCCATTTTTAGGCAGCGGAACAACTATAAAGGTTGCTCTAAATTTGAAAAGAAATGGCATAGGATATGAAATAAATAAAAAATTCCTTAGTTTAATAAAGGGGAAAATTAACAGTGATAATTTAGAAATTATAGAAAGAAAGAATAAAACAGGTCTGTTATTAAATAATTACCTGCCTGTAATTCAAAATGTCAAACCAGTTATAAGTCCTGACAAATTTAATTTTAGAAAGGAAAGATTATATAAAGTTGATGATATACTCAGTGAAGATACACTAAAACTGAATACTGGACTTAAGGTTAAATTCTTAGGAGTGCAGGTAAAAAATAAAAAAGAAACCCTTGATTACTTAAAGAAATATATCTTAGGGAAAGATATATTTCTAAAAATGGATGGGAGTGGAATTATTGATAAAGATACGATTATGGCCGATGTCTATCTTAAAAATAAAATTTTTATTAACAAATACTTAGTGAAAGCTGGAATGGCCGTTTCTGTATAAATATGCCCAAAGAGTGGATAAAAGACATAGAGGATGGAAATTTAAAGTTCAAAAGAGAACGGTTATTAAATGATACATTGAACCGATGGGGTCTTAATAAAACATCAAGTGTTGGCCCAACCTCTGACTTAATTCGTCAGTGTTCTCCGAGAACGCTTGAAGAGTGGAAACAGTATTATTTTAAAAACGCAAAACAAAAAAAGAAAAACGGAATTAAAATTACCAAGGAGTACATAAGAGATTTAGGTAGTAAGCTTTATATTAAAATATCCGAAGTTATTCGGTCAGAAATAGAATCTATTTCAGAAAAAGAGTGTATAGATTATGTTCAAAATCTTGTCTTAAATCGTACATATGAAGGTTATCAATCAGAGGTCCAGACCGTTTATGGTCAGTTAGAAGAAGAACTCGGGGTTAAGATTGAGTCGGCACCGGATGAGTGGGATAGAAAATTTAATGTTGATTTCTTTATTAAGGTTGAAGAAAAATATATCGGACTCCAGATCAAACCAGCTGGCTATGCCTATATAACTCAGATAATTAATGAACTAAAATTTCAAGCTACGACGCATAAAAAATTTACTGAAAAATTCGGCGGCAAAGTGTTTTATGTTATTTCCGTGAAAGAAGGAAAGAATAAAGTAATTCACAATCAGGAGGTTATAGACGAGATAAAATCAGAAATCAATAGATTGAAAAAGTTAAAATAAAAAGTTCGGATTTTGTTCAGAAAGGATAGCAATATCATGGTTAAACTCTCAACAAAAGAAAACAAAGAACTATATCAATGCGAGGAGTGCGGTTTTCACTATGAAGATAAAGAGTGGGCCGAGAAATGCGAGGCCTGGTGCCGGGAACATAAAAGCTGTCATTTTGAAATCACCAGCCACGCGCAGGAGAACAAAGTATAATTTGACTAAAACTTGAAAATCATTTATTGTAAGAACATGAAAAAAACACTGCTTATTATCAGCATAATCGTTGTTTTAGGAATTGCTTACTGGCCATTGTCGTTGTTTCGGGAAGTTAAGACCTTTGACAGGGGATTCCCGGGGCTAAGGGAAGCGTTGGAAACAATGACCCCTGAACAGCAACAAGAGCTTATCCAACAAATGGAAGCAAGCAAGAATGTTCTGATGGAAGAATTGGAGGACTCCGGAATGCTTTAATATGCTTAAGGCGTGAGAGGCCGCTTGCCCCTCGTTGCGAGGGGCTTGTTTTTTGCGAAAAATGGAAATCAGAAATATCGCCATTATTGCCCATGTTGACCACGGAAAAACTGCTTTGACTGACGCCCTAATGAGGCAGGCCGGCGTCGGAACCGAGGGTGTTTCCATGGATTCAAACGCGCTTGAACTGGAGCGCGGAATTACGATTTACGCCAAAAATACGGCTATTTTTTATCCTTCGGCAAGCTCAGGACGGCCCGTCACAAAAATAAACATCGTTGATACGCCGGGCCACGCCGATTTCGGCTCTGAAGTGGAACGGGTCTTGCGGTCCATTGATTCGGTTCTTCTGGTGGTTGACGCCCAAGAAGGCCCGATGCCGCAAACGCGATTCGTGCTTAAAAAATCCCTGGAGTTGGGTCTTAAGCCGATTGTGGTCATAAATAAAATTGATAAAGCCGCTTCTGACCCGGCCAAGTGCGAAGAACAGGTCTTGGAACTTTTTCTGGAACTTGGCGCCAGTGACGAACAGGCGAATTTTCCGACCGTTTACGCCATAGGCCGGCAGGGGATTGCCAAAAAAGAACTTTCGGACGAGTCATCCGATTTAACTCCGCTTCTGGATACTATTTTAGAATATGTTAAACCCGCCTCATCCGTTGAATTGGCTTCTAGGCCGCTCCGGATGCAGCCGTTCAATCTTGACTATGATAATTTTATGGGCCGCCTTGCCGTTGTCCGGCTCTATGAAGGAACCGCCTTTCCGGGCCAGGAGGTGTTCATTAAAAAGGCAAACGGCGAGACCCGTTCCGGAAAACTTACCAAGGTCTTTACGTTTGAAGGACTGGAGAAAAAAGAATTAGAGAGCGTAAGCGCCGGGGATATCGCTCTTGTTGCCGGGTTGCCCGACATCTATATCGGCGAGACTATAGCCGGCGAACAAAGCGCCGAGCCGCTTCCGGCCATCGCGGTTGACGAACCGACCATCACTCTTGATTTCTTGGTGAATAATTCGCCTTTTGCCGGACGCGAAGGCAAGTTCGTCACTTCGCGCCAATTAAGGGAATACCTTGAACGCGAACTCGAAGTCAACGTCGGCTTAAAGGTTGATTTTAATTTTTCGGATAAGTTTCCGGTTTTTGGCCGGGGCGAACTGCACATCGCCATTCTTCTTGAAAACATGCGCCGCTCCGGCTTCGAGCTTCAGGTCTCCCAACCCCAGGTAATTATCCGCGAGGAAAACGGCGTTAAAACCGAGCCGTTTGAAGAAGTCATTATTGATATTCCCGCCGAATACAAAGGAGCGGTGATTGAACGCCTGGGTATGCGCAGTTTTGCGCTGAAAAACATGGCCGACAGAGATAATCTTAGCCGTCTTTTTTTTGAGGGCCCCACGCGGGGACTGTTGGGATACCGAAATCAGTTTGTCATTGATACCAAGGGAGAAGGCATAATATCGGCAAGAGTAATCGGATTTAAGCCCTATTCGGGAGAAATACGCAAACGAACGGTTGGGTCAATGATTTCAATGGCGACCGGCAAAGCCCTGGGTTTCAGTTTATGGGGGCTTCAGGAACGGGGCGTTTTATACATCGGTCCGGCTACCGAAGTGTATGAAGGAATGGTTATCGGCAATACTTCCAAAGGAGAAGAAATGACGGTTAACCCGACAAAAGGCAAAAAGATGAGCAATATGCGTTCTTCCGGTTCTGACGAGGCAATCGAGTTAAAGCCGTTTTTCGGGCTGACGATTGAACGCGGCCTTGAAATAATGGCTGACGACGAATATCTTGAAATTACGCCTAAGTCGGTTCGGCTTAGAAAAAAAATATGGCCAAAGAAATAAATCGGTGTTCCTGGCCCGGGAATGACGAATTGATGCTCGAGTACCACGATAAAGAGTGGGGGAGTCCGTGCCATGACGATAGAACTCATTTTGAGTATCTGCTCCTGGATACTTTTCAGGCCGGGCTTTCATGGCGGACGATTTTACACAAAAGAGAGAACTTCCGCCGGGCCTTCAGCAATTTCAACCCGAAAGTCATAGCCAAGTATGACGGCAAGAAAATCAGAACTTTGCTCAATGATTCGGGAATAATAAGAAACCGTCTGAAAGTGGAAGGAACGGTAAAAAACGCAAAAGCATTCCTGAATATCCAAAAGGATTTCGGCAGTTTTGATAAATACGTCTGGCAGTTTACCGGCCATAAGACGATTGACGGCAAGCAAAAAATTTCAAGCACCATGCGCTCCAAAAGCAAAGAATCGGACGCCATGAGCCGCGACTTAAAGAAGCGCGGTTTTGTTTTTGTCGGTTCAACAATATGCTATGCTTATATGCAGGGAGCCGGCTTGGTGAACGACCACTTGGTTAGTTGTTTCAGATATGCGGGGCAATAATTGGTATGACTCTATACCCAGGATTAGCTTAAGGCGGTTTTTGTTTTATTTCATCACTCTGGCGGCTTTAATAATTATTTATCTTGAGTTCTCGGAACTCCAGCTCATCGGTTCCATTTTCGCCAAATCAAATTACGGATGGCTTCTGGCCATAATCGTAATTCAATTATTCGTCTATTATTTTCAGGCGTTGAATTACCGCGACGTCCTGCGAATAAAGGATTTGGAAGTAAAACCGAAAAAACTTTACCCGATGTCTTTTGTGGTCCAATTCCTGAACCAGGCCCTGCCCTCGGCCGGGTTATCGGGCCAGGTTTTTTTCGTCCAGTACCTGAAAAGATACGGCCTTTCTCTGGCCGAAGGAATCGGCCGGGCCTTTCTTGAAATAATGACCCTGTGGATGGCCATGGGCTCGTTTTTTATCGTTTCTTCGGTATTGGTTCTCCAGGGCGAGGCCATTGCCAATGTCCCGGAATTGAGATTTGTAATTTACTTTTTTGCTTTTCTGGCGGTTATCGCTCTTTCGGTTTTTTTTCTGACTCAAAGACGCAAAAGGAGCAACTTGGCCAAATGGCTCATCAATTGGCTCCACCGGCATTTTGAAAACAAAAAAAAGGAGAACAAGAAAGCAGTGGACCATTCCGAACACGTGGAAATGATTTTTGAACAATTCAAAAATTCCATAAATTTCAGAATGCTGCAGAAAAAAACCAAGGACTTCTGGAGCGCCTTTTTCTGGCAATGCATGATTATGCTGGCCCACATCACAACCCTTTATTTTATTTCTTTCGCCATCGGCGAGCCCATCGGTTTCCGGCTCGCTTTCATTGTTTTCTCATTGGTCAGATTTATCCAGATGATTTCTTTTGTCCCGGGCGCTTTAGGCGTGTTTGAAGGCAGCATGACTTTAATCCTCATATCTTTCGGCGTAGCGGCCGGGCCGGCTTTTGCCATGACCCTGATTTTAAGGGCCTTTACTTTTTGGTTCCCGATGCCGGTCGGCTGGCTGCTTTTCAGATGGTATTTCTGGCAATACAAACTTGAGAGTTATTCCGAGCGGATTTGACAAATTCTTTTTCTGATGATATGCTAAAAATGCTAAAAAAGGCATTTTAAATTTTCTCTAAAAACCTATGAAGACCCCAAAAAACAAGGCATTTATAGTAATTTTAGCCCTATTAGTCAGCGGGCTCTTCGGCTTTGCCGGGACTGACGTTTTTGCCGCTACCGGGCCGGTTTCAACAAGCTTGTCGGCCAATAACCAAAATATCAATAAAGGCGAAAATGTGACTTTGAGCTGGAATTCAACCAATGCGGAATTCTGCGTCGCTCACAGCAACCTCCAAAACTGGTTCGGTTCAAGGAATATTTCCGGAAGCCAGCTGGTAACGCCTACGGAAACAGCAACTTATTACATTACCTGTTCCAACAGCGGAGGTTTTTCGGCAACCGCCCAGACAAGGGTCTCTGTCGGCGAATCCCAGGCTTCCAACGTAAGCGTCAATCTTAGCGCCAACCCGGAATCAATTTTCCGCGGCGAATCAACCGCTTTGATTTGGAATTCAAGCAATGCCGTGTCCTGCGAGGCCTCCGGTTACTGGTCCGGGCTTAAGGCGCCTTCCGGCAGCGAAAGGGTCTCGCCGTCAGTCACGGTCAGCTACACTTTGCGCTGCAATAACAGCGCTGGACAATATACTTCTGATACCCAATTTGTATTCGTAAATCCGGCAACGCCTTTGCCGACGGCATTCGTTGCCCCGAAGCCGGTTTCAACTCCGCTCATTCCGAGCCCGACAATTAAACCGGCCGTAACCACGGTCAGAATCGTTAAACTGTCGGCTCCGACAAACCTGAAACCCAACGGCGACCAGCTGCCAAGCGACACCAAAAAAGTGACTTTGTCCTGGGACGCGGTCAAAGGAACGAAATTTTACGCGGTCCGGTTGGACCCGAAAGTAAAGACCGACAGCCGCGATGAAAGAAACAACTGTCCCAATAACCCCCATTACCTTTGCGTGGATAAACTTGAATCAACTTCAATCAAGGTAAAAATTGAGCCGGGCCAAAACTATGACTGGTGGGTTCATGCGGTTGATTCAAACGGCGTCTTCGGCAACTCCGGTTCTGCCAAATTCTCGGTTGAAGCCAAAGAAACAACTGACATTGGCGCTTTTCTAGCCAATATCTTTAGCGGCATTGGCGGCAATGTATTTATCCTTGGCTTGGCTGGTCTAATCTTCATTTTCGGTTATTTGTGGGGCAGAAAAAGAGGCAGGGAACAGGCAGAATTTATTCGGGAAAGCCGTCTGCCGCAACTCCCGCAGTTCCCGCAGTTGAAATAATGTCCAGTCGCCCACAGGGGCAAATCAATTTAGCGTGAAAATTTTAAGACAAATTCGAGGCACGAGCCGCGAAGTGTACTTTGATACACGAGCGGCGAGCAACAAAGAATTTGACCAAAATTTTAACGCCCTCTGCGGGAAGCTGAATTTATGTTCAATTTCTGCGTCAGGCCTCCTCAATGTATCAAAGTACATTTTCGTCGGCCCTCCTTGAACTTGAACATCCTTCAGCTTCTAAATTGATTTATCCTGTGGACGGCTGGACTGGATATCTACTATGATAAAAACCGCCCAACAAGGCGGTTTTTATCTGCCCTTACTTGCCCCGCACCAACATTCCGCTTACTATATCTTAGTGGCCCTGTCGTCTAGCTCGGTCAAGGACACGTGGTTCTCATCCACGAAACACGGGTTCAAATCCCGTCAGGGCTGCGGAATTTTGGTGCGGGGTCGTCCAGTCCGCCAAAGGCGGACAAGGGTTCCCCGCTACATCTGGAGTCAAAAATTATTAATCACCAGGTTTAGTTTGATGTCTCGCCTAACGGCTCTGGTTTTTTTATAATAATTAGCTTTGAGACCAGATATAGCGGGGCAGGCAAATCCGGTTGGCGGTACTAAAACCATGACATTAGCAATCATCAAAACGGGCGGGAAACAATATATCGTTTCCGAAGGCCAAAAACTGAAGATTGAAAAACTAAACCAAAAAGAAGGCGACGAATTTGATTTTGACAAGGTTTTGCTTTTTACTAACGGAGAAGAAATAAAAATCGGCCAGCCGCTTGTTGACGGCGTAAAAGTGAAAGCTAAAGTTTTGAAAGAGGGCAGGGGAGCGAAGAAGATTGTTTTTAGGTTCAAAAACAAGACGAGATATAAAAAGAAAAAAGGACATAGGCAGCCCTTTACCGAAGTTGAGATTTTAAGTATCTCTTAATCGTCGCCACGGGAACATTCAGCTCGCTCATTCTCGGCCGCTCCAGCGGCGGCCTCCGAGGGCGTCGGCCGTTTTGCCTCACTACCGCTCGGACCAAGCCAAAACGACCTCCGAATCCGCTCGCCGAACATTCCCATGTCGGCTTCTTACTTACTTTTTCTATTTCAGAAATGACTATGCCCGAGGAAAGCTTTATTTTTTAAAAATTTATAGACGGCTTTCTAACTTGGAGACCCTTTTTTCCAGAGCAGCGAACTCGTCAATGTCTACTTTTACTTTAAATCCCTGTTTAATAAACTCTATATCCATTTTCATAATTTCCATATTTTCTTGTGTTAACTTTATCGCTTCTTCAATAGCCTCAAGTTTTCCAAGTTTTTTATTGATACTTAGAATATGCTCGGCTATAACTCTTATCTGGTCATTCATGCTTTCAAGCAAAACTCCTGTTTCAGAGTAACCGTTTTTTGATTTTTTTCTTTTAGCCATTGGTTTTATTGTAACTGAATAAAGGTAAAAGTCAAAAGTTAACGAACCCATCTCGGCAATATCAGTTTCTTCTCTCTTTGCCTGATTTCTATCGCTGAACAAATAATCTTCAGCTTCGCCCCGCACCTTTTAATTAAAAGGTGCGGGACTTCGTTCGATTTGCCGATAACATTTTGGGTGTCCCGCCCCGCGGGGGCCTTGGCCCCAAAATGTTATGATTCGTCAAATCTTCTCTCTTCTTCAGTTATTTGTCCGGTTTCTGTCTGCTGCCAGAAACACTATCAGCTCGCAAAAGTTCAGAAACTGATACAGCCGAGCTGGGTTATGCTACTTTCTTATAATTGATAGAAAACGAAAAGCGCGAGGCATATGTCTCTCGGGAAGTTCATGAAACCGAGCAGCAGGGTACCCAGCCCTCTATGCTTTTAATAAATTTAATTACCGTAAATTGTCGGGCTTAGAGGGCTGGGTTGCGAGGTTGAGTGTACAGTGAGCAAAACTCGCTGGCGTTTTGCGAGCGGTTCCCGAAGACATATGCCGAGGAAAGGTTTTCGTTTTTTAGATATTTTTCGCCAAGTTTTTGAAACTCACCTCTTCTTCGTCAAAGTAAAGCTCAATCGCGCCGGTGGGGCCGTTGCGGTGCTTGGCGATAATTATTTCGGCGATGTTCTTTTTGTCCGAGTCGCGTCTGACTTTATCTTCGCGGTGAATAAAGAGCACCAAGTCCGCGGCCTGTTCAATGCCGCCCGATTCCCTTAAGTCCGAAAGCCGCGGCCTCTGGTCAGGCCTTGCCTCAACCGCCCTGGACAACTGGGAAACGGCAATAACCGGAATATTGAGTTCGCGGGCCAGGGCTTTCAACGAATTAGCCACATCCGTCACCTGCTGGACATAACCGTCAATGTCGCCTCTGGGCTGGACCAGCTGAAGATAATCAACCACCAAAAGGCCGAGGTCATTTCTTGCTTTGAGCCGCCGGGCCATCGCTCTTATCTGTAAAACCGTAGGCGAAGGGGTGTCATCAATGAAAATCGGGAGCTGCGACAAACTATCCAAGGCCAGGGAAATTTTTGAAAAATCGTTGAAGTCGCCGGAACTGGTCAATCGGCCGGTTCTTAATTTCCATAATCCCACTCCGGCTTCGGATGCCAAAATTCTGTCTATGACCTGGTCTTTGGACATTTCCAAACTGAAAATCCCGACGCCCGTATTTTCTTTTCTGGCTACGCTTCTGGCAATGTCCAAAGCCAAAGTCGTTTTTCCAAGCGACGGCCTGGCTCCTAAAATCACGAGGTCAGACCTTTGCAGTCCGGCCAAAATATTATCCAAATCAACGAATCCGGTTGAGACGCCTCTTAAACTGCCGTCGCCTTTATGAACTTTTTCCAGCCGTTCAAAGGCCTCGTGAAGTTCGTCTTTTAAAGCCGTGAATTCTTGGGTTAAAGACCGCTGGGAAACGGCGAAAAGTTTTTGTTCGGCCTGGTCCAGGATTTTTTCAATGGTTTCTTCTTCCTGGTGGCCAAGGGCCGTAATCTTATGAGCCGAATCAATCAGCTCCCGCAGGATTTTCTTGCGCTGGACGATTTTCCCGTAATTCAAAATATGGGCCGAGGTCGGAGTGGCGCTCAAAAGAGAAGTCAGATAAGCCGCCCCGCCGGCATTTTCCAGCTCTCCGGCTTCCTCAAGTTTGTTTGAAACGGTTAAAATGTCGAGCGGCTCGTTTTTTTCCAGGAGCCGGGTCATCGCCCCGTAAATTAACTGGTGCTGGCGGCTGTAAAAATCGTCCGCCTTTAAAATGTCTATAATTTTTTCAATGGAGTCCTTGTCTATTAAAATGGAACCTAAAACTGATTTTTCGGCTTCTAAACTCTGGGGCGGGAGTTTGTCGGTTTGATTAGTCATGCTTACTAATTACTAATAACTAATTACTAATAACTAAGATAGGGGATAGGGTGTTGATTATATGAGTTGACAGGGCCCCCCATCTTTTTATAATATATAACCGGGTGTGTCTTCCAGGTAGGTTGGCACATTCTCTTGGGCCTGGCGGTTGTTTATGCGGGGGGAATGGCCTAGGCCAGCCGTCAGGTCACTGAACCTTAAGGTTGGCAGGGTATACTGAATGAAGCCGAAAGTTCTGGAGAGCCACCGGCTTGAGCGGACTAAGCATATCCTGCCAATGTTTTTTATGGGGCTGAGCGGTCCATCACGGGAGGTGGTTTGCTCAAATATCGCCATCCTACTTAAATAGCCGACTCAGCCCCTCCATCCTTCTTCGGAAGGATTTCTTTTTACTTTAATTTTATCAAAGGTCCGTAGGAAGTGTCTTCTACTAAATACCCCATAACCTGAATTTCATTTCTTACTTTGTCGGCCTCAAGCCAGGCTTTTTGTTTTCTTAATTCTTCCCGTTTTCGGACCAGTTCAAAAATTTTTTCAGGTATATCTGACTCTTTTTGAGAAAGAATGCCGAAAACTCCATCCACTTCCTCTAAAAATTTTATAACTCTGCCAGCTGATTTTTTATCTAAAGAGCCATCATCAATAAAAGCATTGATAATCCTGATGAAGTTAAATAAAACCGCCAAGGCCTCGGGGGTATTAAAGTCGTCATCCATTTTGGATTCAAATTCGGTTTTGGTATTCTTAATTATTTCGTCTATCTCTTCTTTTTCCTTTTTCAGGCCTGTCTTTTTAACCAGTTCAAGCTTATTGATAAGTTCATGAAATCTTTGGATGGCGGTCTCTGATTGCTCCGTTAAATCTTCTCTATACTCAACAGAGGAACGATAATGAGCATTAATAGCCATAAACCTTAATGATTCTGGGGAGTATTCTTTTAAGGCATCCTGAATAATTATATAGTTTTTAAGTGATTTTGACATCTTCTGACCATTTATTCTTACAAGTCCTGAATGTAACCAATATCTAACAAAAGGTTTTTTGCCCGAAGCAGCTTCCTGTTGAGTAATCTCCGCTTCATGATGAGGAAAAATCAAATCTTGACCGCCGCCGTGAATATCGTATTGCTGACCTAAATATTTTTCGGTTATAGCCGTATCTTCTATGTGCCAACCCGGCCGGCCATCGCCCCAGGGGCTCGGCCAAGATGGCTCATCCTTTTTTGACAGTCGCCACAGAACAAAATCACCCTTATTTCTTTTCTTAACCGATTCATCTATCCGAGAAACTGCATCTTCCGCCTGCTCAACTGTTCTTTTTGCTAATTTTCCGTAATCCTCAAATTTGGAAATATCAAAATAGACCCCATCTTCTATCTGGTAGGCGTAACCTTTTTCAATGAGAGTGCTAATCTGTTTTATAATTTCTTTGATATGGTTGGTGGCAGGTATAAATTTATTTACGCTGTTAATTTTTAGTTTTTTGATATCGTCCATAAAGCTTTTTTCATAGAACTCGGCGATTTCTTTCCATGGCCTATCTTCTTTTTTGGCTCGGTCAATTATTCTATCGTCAATATCGGTAATGTTCATCACAAATTCGACTTTGTAGCCCTTGTAACGCAGATATTTGGCGATGACGTCGAAAATAATATAGGTTCGGGCGTGGCCAATATGCGAATAGTCGTAAACCGTCGGGCCGCAGACAAACATGCCGACATTCTTGCCCTTTCTCGGTTCAAATTCTTCTTTTTGGCCGCTTAGAGTATTAAAGACCCTAATCATAATTTGAAGAAAAGAATAACCGCCGTAACCATAAAAATCAAGGCGGTGAAACCAAGGGTATTGGAAAATCTGCCGTTAGTGTAAGAACCCATGATTTTTTTATTATTGGAAATTAAAAGAATCATAAGAATCAGG
>Ga0213870_1000963_pt1 | contig 13299 bp, 13 predicted proteins | sample WICALVC2017_Meta_FD_160119 | JGI IMG/M metagenome (GOLD analysis project Ga0213870, IMG submission 160119) | Freshwater microbial communities from subterranean cave lake in Wind Cave National Park, South Dakota, United States - WICALVC2017 | ecosystem: Environmental > Aquatic > Deep subsurface >... | reverse complement strand
TCCAAGATGGGCCACTTCAGTCGCCGCTCTAAATATCGCTTTACAATCTCTGTCAGCCGAATGTAAAACGGACGATACCCATCGCAGGGGTCGCGCCCCGCACGTTGCCTCACGTCTGATGCAATCAAGGCGTCCAATGCCTGTAGCGCCTCCGTATCGGGTGATATTTCCACCTGTGCTAAAGGCTCTGTCTCTCTACGACGACGAAGCCACATCCAGATCATCAGGGCAGAAATCATTACGAGAACGATGGCCAGCATGAGGAAAAAGGGACGACCCACACCTATAGAGAGAGGCCCGCGAATATCAGATAGTTTTTGCTCCTTTGCGTCTTTCGGAAGAAGAGAGATGATCTGTAACGCGATCGGCGCGCTTTTCGTTGTCCCTTCTTTCCCGTTTGACAGACGGTATGAAACGACAATCGGTGGGACATTCGCATCGGCAATAGCAAAGGCTTGCGCCTCATAAACGTGACTTTGTACAGGAAGAAAAGCCGATTCGGATAGACCTGCGACCTTTGGTGTGCGTAACTCTATTGATTCGTTTCCTGCCTCTTTGGGAAATCTCCATGTCACCCCCGAGGGGCCTATGGCGATAAGCTTCACCTCAAAGACTTCACCTAGCTCCACGCTTGTTTTAAGGGTCTTTGCCGTAACCTTTGGGGACACGACATCGCCTTTTGGCGCCCCAAAAGTCATAGATGAGATGCCTACCACAACAACGCAAATGCCGAAAACCTGCCGCATCCCCTTCACTGTCTGCGCCCCCGTTTCTTAAAAAAACCGGAGAGAGGCGCATCGTAAGACTCGGAGATTGCGAGTGCCAGCAGATCAACCCCAACCCTGCGGCAAAGATCACGGGTATCCTCCAACGGGGCCGCTTGTAAACGCCGCCGCACATCTTTGTTTGCGGTGTCTACGACAACTCTATCCCCGGTCTCAGGATCAATCAGCGCGACCAGGCCGGCATTCGGAATCTCGCGTTCCGAAGGATCCGAGAGATGAATCGCCATCAGATCATGCCGACGACGCAAAATCCCCATCTGCTTTTCAAAATCCTGATCCTGAAAATCGGAAAGAAGCGCGACAATCCCTCTCCGTTTCAGCACGCGTTGGGCAAAGCGCAACGCCTCTCCAATCCTCGTTCCGCGTCCTTCTGGATCAATAGCCAAAAGATCGCGTACGATCCGTAGCGCGTGATCCTGACCCCGACCCGGCGGAATGAATTTCTCCACACGATCCGTGAAGAGGATCGCCCCCACCCGATCATGATTGGCTACCGCTGAAAAGGCCAAGACAGCGGCCACCTCGCAGGCATAGTCACGCTTTACGAGAAACTGGGAGCCGAACCGTTGTGAACCCGAAAGATCAACCAAGAGTAAGAGCGTGAGATCGCGTTCTTCTACAAATTGCTTGACGTAGGGCGTTCCCGTACGCGCGGTGACATTCCAGTCAATGGTACGCACGTCGTCGCCCGCCTGATATTCGCGCACCTCGGCAAACTCCATGCCGCGTCCTTTGAACACCGCGTGGTAGGTGCCTGCAATCCCCGCTTCGAGAATCGCTCGCGTGCGGATGCGGATACGACGGATTTTCTGGAACGTCTCTCTTGTGAGCATTGAAACGATTCTTATGGAACTTCCACGCGATCTAATATTTGCTCGACGACCATCTCGCTTGTGACATTCTCGGCCTCCGCCTCGTAGGTCAGGATGACACGATGCCTAAGCACATCCTGGGCGATCTCCTTTACATCCTCTGGCACAACATAGCCTCGTCCATGTAAAAAAGCGATCGCGCGTGAGGCATCAGAGAAGGCCAGCGTCGCCCGTGGGGAGGCACCAACGCTAATCAGATGGGTCATCTCGGTTAAGCCCACCTCACGTGGGTTACGGGTGGCCGTGACAAGGGCAACGATGTAGTCTCGAATCCGATCATCCAGATAGACGGAACGCACCCGTCCCGTAAGACGCCGCACGGCCTCTTGCTGAAGAACAGTTGAGACCGTAGGAAGTGTTCCAGAGATCATCCGATCCAATACCTGCCGTTCCTCTTCCTTCTTGGGATACGCAATCTTAGTCTTTAAGAGAAAACGATCCACTTGCGCTTCGGGTAGCGGATAGGTTCCTTCTTGCTCAATCGGATTCTGCGTCGCAAAGACAAGAAAGGGCTGAGGAAGCGGGTGTGTCGTATCTCCCAATGTCACCTGACGTTCTTGCATTGCTTCAAGCAGGGCCGACTGGACCTTGGCAGGGGCGCGATTGATCTCGTCGGCCAACAACAGATTCGTAAAGACTGGCCCCTTGCGCGCCACAAACTCCCCCGTCTTTTGTTGATAGATCATTGTCCCGATAAGATCCGCGGGCAGGAGGTCTGGCGTGAATTGGATTCTGGAAAACGGAAGATCAAGCACCTGACCCAATGTCTTAACAGCTAAAGTCTTGGCAAGACCCGGGACCCCTTCCACGAGCAAATGCCCCTGACAAAGCAGTGCCACCATCATTCGGTCGATCAAAATACGCTGTCCCACAATGACCTTTTTAATCTCATTGATCGCCATCTGAACATGGAGCGACTCTTCTCGAACAACCTCGTTGAGTACAGCGACATCCAATCCAACTTGTGTCGTCGTTTCCGTCATAATTTCTCCTTTAGGTCAATAACATAATGTCCATGTATTCTCATGCAGTGCATTTAATATCCCATCTCGTTTAGAAAAAGATTGTTGTCTCGCCAGTCTTTTTTGACTTTTACCCAAAGCTTCAGAAAGACTTTTGTATCGAGCAAGCCCTCAATCTCTAGTCGCGCAGAAGTGCCAATCTCTTTGAGCATGGCCCCTTTGTGTCCAATGAGGATTGGCTTTTGCGACTCTTTCTCAACGTACAGTGTCGCTTCAATATGAATAAGCCCCTTTGTTCCGTCCTCATGAAATTTCTCAATCTGGACTGAAACCACATACGGAAGTTCGTCGTGTGTCTTTTCAATAATCTTTTCCCGAATGATTTCGCTGGCCAGAAATCGCACCGGTTTATCCGTGACTTCATCTTCTGGAAAATAAGGCGTGCCCTCGGGCAAATAAGTGCACACAAGCTCCATGAGTCTTTCCGTATTCTCCCCTGTTTTGGCGCAAATCGGTATAATGTGAGAAAAGTGATGAGCGGCCGTCATTCCCTTTTGAGGGTTGAAGGCATCGAGGGTTGCAATCAGTCTGCTTTTTCCGATCAGATCAATTTTATTGACAACCAATATTTTCGGGGTTTCTATCTTATTTAGAATATCAAACAGAAGCTGATCTTCAACACTGAACCCTGTGCCACCCGGCATATGGCCCGATGCTTCCGTTGGATCTACAAAAAGAAGAATCAGATCCACCTCTCGCACGGCACTGCGCGCGGTTTGAACCATGCGTTGATTGAGGCGCGATTTTTCTTTGTCCGTGTGATGAACGCCCGGGGTATCAAAGAAAATAATTTGTGCGGATGGAAGATGTTTTACGCCAAGAATTTTATTGCGCGTGGTCTGCGGCTTGTCAGAGACAATGGATATTTTCTGACCGAGCACCTGATTTAAAAACGTAGACTTCCCCACATTAGGGCGTCCGACAATGGCAACAAATCCAGCTCTGTAGGGCGGTGTAGGCACTAGTCTGTATTCCCGCCGAGGGCCGGTGCCCCCCCATTCTCGTAAAATTCGTAGACGATCTCTCCTTTTTTAACAAGGCCCAACCGTTCACGCGCAATCGCCTCGACATAAAAAGGATCGGTTCGGATTCCTTCGATCTCATACAGAATGTCCGCATTCTGGTTCTCTATGCGTTTGATCTCTTGTCGGGATTGTGCCGAGATATGCCGCATTTTTGAGAAATTAAAAAACCCCATGTCCCCAAAGAAGAATGAAAAAATAAGATACCCCATCATAAAAAACAGGCCGGCAAAAAGAAACCGATGTTTTTTCCTTTGACTATGGGCAATATCTTTTAGACTTTTATTGGCCAGCGACATACAAGTCAATTCCCGGAAAGATGGCCGCGCGGCCCAGCTCTTCTTCTATTCTGAGAAGCTGGTTATATTTAGCCACACGATCGGTTCTGGATAACGAACCTGTTTTAATCTGTCCCGATGAGACCCCCACCGCAAGATCGGCAATCGTTGCATCTTCAGTCTCCCCAGAGCGATGCGAAACAATCGTTTTGAAATGGGCGGCCTTCGCGCAATGGATCGTATTGAGTGTCTCGGTCAATGTTCCAATCTGATTGAGTTTAATCAAAATGGCATTGCCCAGATGGTCTGCGATACCTTGTTTAAGACAGGCTTCATTGGTCACAAAAAGATCGTCTCCCACCAGTTGCACCTTGTTTCCTAATTGCTTTGTCATTTCTTTCCATCCCGCAAAATCGTTTTCAGACAGGCCGTCCTCTATAGAGACAATCGGAAACTCTGCAATGAGTTTGGTGTAGTATGTAATCATTTCGTAAGACGAGCATATTTTCTTTTCAGATGTGAGATGGTATTTTCCGTCTTTGCAGAACGAAGACGCGGCAACATCTATGGCCAAAAGCACCTGTTTTTTTGGGGTATAACCCGCCGCTACAACGGCATTGAGAATGAGTTCCAGTGCCTCGTGATGCGATCGCACTGCGGGCGCGAAGCCGCCTTCATCTCCGACTGCTGTGGTGTAGCCTGCTTTTTTCAGAACAGTTTTTAAGGCATGAAAAATCTCTGTTCCCATACGAAGCGATTCTGAAAATGAAACCGCACCCGCAGGGATAATCATAAATTCTTGAAAATCAAGATGATTGTCTGCGTGCATTCCGCCATTGATAATGTTCATCATGGGAATCGGCAGTGTACACGCGGAAGGCCCGCCAATAGAGCGATAGAGGGAGAGATTCGCCTCGTAGGCCGCGGCTTTTGCATTGGCTAAAGAAACCCCTAATATAGCATTTGCGCCGAGACTCCCTTTGTTTTGCGTACCATCTAACGCGATTAAGGTTTGATCTACAGTTTTTTGATCTTCTGCCAAGAGACCAATGATGGCAGGCCGAATTTTCTCGGATACATTTTGAACGGCTGATAAAACGCCCTTGCCGTTGTATCGTTTAGGATTATGATCTCGGAGTTCAATGGCCTCTCGTTCTCCCGTGGAGGCACCAGAGGGAACGGACGCCCGCCCAAAGGCGCCAGAGGCCAGACGCATTTCGACTTCAACGGTTGGATTTCCGCGAGAATCTAAAATTTCCCGCGCATGTAAATGGGTAATCGCACTCATATTTTACGCTCGCCCATGTTTTAGAATGAGGAAGCAAGATATCTAACATTTGAAACAATAAAATGTCAATGATTTATTGTGATCCAACTTCTTTTGAAATCAATTTCAGAATCGCTGAAACTCTGCAAGGAACTTGACAAAATCGGTCTGTTCTTATTAGGATACACTTCCTTTGGTCTAAGAAGCGTTAGGCGCGTAGCTCAGGGGTAGAGCGCTTGCTTGACACGCAAGAGGTCGGCGGTTCGAGACCGCCCGTGCCTACCAAAGAGAGAGCCTCCATTTAATTTTTGGATGTTTTGAAAAACTGATTTTTTATGAAAGAATGTGTTTTACAGTTAGAGGGTGTTGAGAAAAGGGTTCCTGTCGGAACGTCTTTTTCTACCCTGACGCAATCAGGTCATAAAATTATTGCCGTTTCAGTGAATGGCAAACTCAAAGACCTTTCTGCGCAAATTAGCGAAGATGCCGAGGTTAAACTTTTGTCCTTTGATTCCCCTGAAGGCAAAGAAATCTATCGGCATAGCAGTTCTCACTTGATGGCGCAGGCCGTGAAAGAACTTTTTCCGTCGGCGCAGATGACGATAGGCCCTGCGATTGAGAACGGATTTTATTACGATTTTGATTTCGAACGCCCTTTTACACCCGAAGACCTGCTCCTGATAGAAGAACGGATTCGGGATATTATCAAACGCGATTTATCCATTCACCGTATGGAACTTTCTAAGGACGAGGCGATTGCCCTTTTTTCGGGACGCGGGGAGTCTTACAAAGTGGAATTGATTGAAGAGATTCAAGCGCCTCCCATCTCTGCTTATCGTCAGGGGGAGTTTATTGATCTTTGTACCGGGCCTCATCTGCCTTCTACGGGCTATGCGGGAGAAATTAAATTGCTCGCCATCGCGGGGGCGTATTGGCGCGGCAGTGAAAAAAATAAGATGTTGCAGAGAATCTACGGCACATCTTTTCCAGAAAAATCCCAGATGGATGCCCATTTAAACAATCTGGAAGAGATCAAAAAACGCGACCACCGTAAGTTAGGCAAGGCGCTTGATCTATTTTCTGTCTGTGACGAAGTCGGTGCCGGCCTTATTCTTTGGCATCCCAAGGGGGCGATTGTCCGCAAGACCATTGAAGATTATTGGCGGGATGCGCATTTAAAAGCAGGCTACGAGTTGGTCTTTACGCCGCATATCGCGCGCCTTGATCTTTGGCGGCAAAGCGGCCATCTCGATTTTTACAAAGAAAATATGTATGCCCCCGTGGAGGTTGAAGGTGATCCTTACCAGTTGAAACCGATGAATTGTCCGTTTCATATCATGATCTACAAATCGCGTTTAAGGAGCTATAAAGAGCTTCCGTTTCGGTGGGCAGAGTTGGGATCAGTATATCGTTACGAGCGTTCTGGGGTCTTGCACGGGCTGATGCGGGTTCGCGGGTTTACACAAGACGACGCGCATCTTTTTTGTCGGCCCGATCAGGTTGAGGCGGAGATATTAAAGGTCTTAGATTTTACGACCACCGTATTGGGGGCGTTCGGTTTTACGCAATATGAGATATATCTGTCCACACGTCCTGAAAAATATGTCGGGTCGCTTGACCGATGGGACATGGCGACATCCGCATTGGAAGGGGCATTAAAGCAAAAAGGTCTTCCCTACCAGATCGATCCCGGTGAAGGGGTTTTTTATGGCCCCAAAATAGATATGAAGATCAAAGACGCCTTGGGACGATCTTGGCAATGCACCACGATTCAAGTTGATTTTAATCTTCCAGACAGATTTAACCTAGCGTATCGCGGAGAAGACAGTCAAGATCAACAGCCGATCATGATTCATCGGGCATTGTTGGGATCTATTGAGCGATTCTTCGGCGTCTTAATTGAACATTATGGCGGGGCATTTCCCACATGGCTTGCCCCCGTTCAGGTGAAGCTTCTTCCCCTGACTGAAACACAATTAGAATATGCAAACACAGTCATGAAAACACTTTCCAAAATTGGCGTACGCTGTGAGTTAGATGGCCGAAAAGAAACCATTGGGGCAAAAATTAGGGATGCGCAGTTGATGAAAGTCCCGTACATGGTTATAATGGGGAAACGGGAGCAGGCAGAACAAACCATATCAGTACGGGACCTGCGCGGAGCGAGCAATACAATGACATTGTCTAAATTCGTTGAGCAGATCAAAAAAGAAACGCGTTTTGCGCGTGGCGCGGAGGATGACGATTCCGCAAACAATCCAGAAAATCTAGCAGAGGGGGTTGTTCATCGATAAACGGAAACCGATTGGTCCAACGGGTAATAATAAATTAAGGATTAACTCTTTCATTCGGGCCAAGGAAATTCGGGTCATCAGTGGGGAAGGGGAACAGCTTGGGATTTTATCTGTAAGAGATGCACTCATCAAAGCAGACGAGGCGGGACTTGATCTTGTAGAGGTCTCTCCAACGGCCAATCCGCCTGTTTGCCGCATTATGGATTTTGGGAAATATAGGTATGAGCTCTCCAAAAAGGAGCAAGGTGGAAAGGCGCATCAGAAGGCAACACACCTCAAGGAGATGCAGTTGCGGCCTTTTACAGGCGAACATGACCTTGATTTCAAGGTGCGCCACGCGATAGAGTTCTTAGAGTCAAAACAAAAGGTGAAAATTACGCTGATGTTCCGTGGCCGGGAGATGAGCTTTCAAGACAAAGGCTATGCTATTATGACAAAGATTTCGCAACAACTCATTACGGTGGGACAGCTTGAAAGTCCGGTCAAGAAAGAGGGCCGAAATCTCGTGATGATTGTGTCGCCGAAATCTGCCACGACACCAAAAAAAGTAAAGACCCAAAAGACCCAAAATACCAAAGAGGTTATCGGCAAGGAAACTGTGCCTGCAGAAAGGATTGTTGTCAATGAAGCAAAAACTCAAGAACCATAGTGGTGCGTCAAAACGGTTTAAAATAACCGGCACTGGAAAAGTGATGTGTAAACGCGCGGGGAAAAGACATCTTCTCACGCACAAGTCATCAAAACGAACACGAACAATGGGAACCCGCTTTACTCTTTTTAAGGGAGAAGTCGCGTCCATTAAACTACTTCTACCGAACGGTTAATAAGGTGAAGACAAAGGAGTACGACCATGCCTAGAGCAAAAGGAGGCCCGAAGACCCGTAAGCGACGCAAAGATCGCATGAAAATGGCCAAGGGTTATTACGGGGCAAAAAGCAAACTATTTAGAACAGCCACAGAAGCGGTGGATAAATCGCTTGTGTATGCCTATCGGGATCGCAAGGCCCGTAAGCGGGAATTTAGGGCACTATGGATTGCCCGCATCAATGCCGCAACCCGCGCAGTCGGATTAACCTATAGCCGTTTTATGAACGGATTAAAGACGTCAGGCCTTTCGCTCAACCGAAAGGTTTTGGCCGACATTGCCGCAAACGACTCTAAAGGGTTTACCCAGATTATAGAAAAGGTAAAAGCCGCATCTTAACGCGCAAAGCACGCGCTCATAGCTCAGTTGGATAGAGCACTTGACTACGAATCAAGGGGTCGGGAGTTCAAATCTCTCTGAGCGCATGGGTTTTTTAAAATTTCAAATTCGTCCTGAACGACCGCATTCTTTGGCGCATTCTTGGGCATGGTTTTGTACCTGCCATTTTTTGGGCAACCACATTTTTTGGGCAACCACAAGGGTTTGCCCCCTACACAATTTCACCAGAAAATCTTACCTTTTGAATAAATCTTTTAATTTATCTTTTGCTTTTTCCTTGAGCTTGTCTTCCTGCTTGTTCTTTTCCTCATCCACTTTGTCTTTTAACTTCTGCTTTTCCGCATCTACCCTGGCTTCTAATTCTTTTTTCTTCACTTCAAGCAGTTCTTTTTTCTCGTTGATCTTAACTTCTATTTTAGCGATTTCTTGATGAAGCTGTTCTTTCTTTTCGGCGTAGCGCTTGAGCAGTTCTTGTTTTTTAGGTTCCAGTTTTTCTCTAATGCGGGCCTCGATCTTGGCTTTTGCTTTTTCAACCTGCTCACCGACAATCCCTTTAAGCCGCGCAGAAAAAAGTTCATCCAAATTAGACTGAAGGCCAATCTTGATATCTTCTGGTTTTCCAAAAAATTTAAAATCAATGGTGACCTTTTCTATCGTTTTAAACAAATCGTGGACAATCTGCGAGATCAGATCGTCTTTCTTACTTTCGTCAAAACGAAACGAAACTGCATTGGCTAAAACAGCCAGATTGCCATCTAAAATACCGTCTTGTATAGACACCGTGAGATTAAGATTCATCATCCCGTTTGCAAGATCTTTTGGAAGCGGATCACTCTTTAACAGTCTGACACCTTTTAAATCAATCTTGGACGCCGTCCATGCAAAGCGGTCTTTCGAGCGGGCTTTTGTACGATCAACCTCTGCGAATATTTTGTAGGCCGTGCCTTCTGCTTTCTCCATGCCAAGCTGTACGACAGTCGGTTTCCCAGTGATTTTTGGATCGGTGGAAATGTCTGCGACTGATCCTGAAAATACGTCGTGGTTTCCCCCAGAAACCACCATTTTTTTAAGCCATAATTTTGGCCAATGTCTGTGGTCTGGAAAAGTAATGTCTTGCCCTTTAAATCGAGGAGGAGAAGGCGCTTTAGGTTCACTAGGTGGAAGTTTTGCCTGATAGTACTTTGCCATCTTAAAGTAGCGTTGCGCGGGCGCAATGTAGGAAGCAATTGTCGGCCCAAAGAATATCATGGCGATATTTTTTGCATTAAAGTCTGGTATTTTCGCCGCTGATTTCGCGCGCTGAATATCGTCACGAATCCAATCATCCACCGATTTAATCTCTACCTCCAGCCGTTTTCCGTCCTCGACGAGCAAATTCTTTTTGGAGTGCACAGTCTCTTGTATCGTCTCAACCTGTTTTTTCGCGCGTTTGATCGTCTCGACCGCGTCTGTGATGGAAGACACGGTTTTGAGTTGATCAAATTGAATGGCTGTCACTTTGTCTGCGATTTGTTCGGTCTCGACCTTCATGGTCTCTATCCCTGCAACATCTTTCTTCCAGCGATCCGATGTGATTTCGATATCTTTTTGAAACGCCTCCACGTTTTTTAGCGTCTGTAAATCAAGCATTTCAACCACTTTGTTGACATCTATTTTGCCGTCTAATTTGCTGAAATCAATACCCGACGACTGACTTAACTGGCGGGTCAGCGATTTTGCCGCGTTGTCTAAAAAAGAGGGCTGATTATCGGAGGGAAGTGCTTTTTTGGGCGGCATTTTCCCGTCTGTGGCCCGTTTCGTCCCCGTCCTAATATCTTCAAGACGCAACGCCTCAATAACAAAACGTTTGTAGAAAAGTGGCTCAGCCGCAAGGTTAAACTCCCCTCGGCCAGTCTCAAACATATTGTGCCATGTATCGTCTGGGTCTGTAACCTGTAAACGTCCCCAGCCGACTTGAAGGCTTAAAAAACGGACATTGAACCGATCAATCTCAACCTTAGCCCCGACCACGTCCGAAGCCATTGCCTCAATCTTTTTCTCAAGCCACGCATCTGTAAAAAAATGTGCAATGACAAACCCGAGCAAAAGGACAACGGCAATAATCAGTATCCCGCTTTTACGCACTATTCCGTCAGGCTCCTTATTTTTACATACAGTTGATAAACACTGCTTCCCTGAATTGCTGTAACAATCTTCATCTGTTTTATTTTGGGTTCTAGTTTTGCGCGATAGGCAATGACGCCAAGTCGCGCCAACAGAAATAAAGGGAGCGATAAGACCATTGCCGTCACAAGACTTCCTAACACCACCGTATTATTAAAACGTGTAAACGGAAAAAGCGGGATGTTGTAGAGGGTCGTCCAAAATGGGTGTAGGGCAGGCACTTCTACAAGGAGCATGTATCCAATGTCGTGAAAAACAGAATCCAATAAAAAAGAGAACAGCGCAAAAATGGTCATGCCAAAGATCGCCATGGAGAGGTTGACATTGAGTATCAAAAGCAGAAGCAACACGAAAAGGGAATAAAGATTAAACAACGGCATAAAGCCCAAAAACATCCCCAGCGTCAAACCGCCCGCAATCTGGGCAGGAGATGCCCCCGCACGCAGGATCATGATGAGTTTAGAGAGGAATTTTAGAACCAGCATGAGGACATTCCTTGCGTTTAAAATAATGACGCGACATAGTAACGTTTTTGGGGAGGGGTTGCAAGCAGGATTTGAAATTGGAATTTCTCCCAAAATCCTATCATCCAAAAACCCTAAAACAGAGATAGAGTGTTGAAAAAGTAGAAAAGTCCCCTTGGCTATTGGGTTTCGGGCGAGTACAATACTCACCCAGTAAGTGAAACCATAACAATCAAGGAGACCAAGAGAATGATACAACCGGTAGGCAGTGCCCCATCCTGTCAGGGGTTGAAAGGGTATATGCCGATGTTGGGATTTTTGTTTGAGGCGGGCGTTTGTGTGTATGATGAATTTCGAGAGGGCAACGTGCCGCCGCAAGCTTCGCAGTTGGCCTTTTATCGTGCGTGTCAGGAGAGGATACCTATGGGGAAGAAGATAGGGCGGTATCGTGCGGATAGTGCGTCGTATCAGGCTGATTTGATTAATGCGTTGGAGACGGATGATGTATTGTGGGCGATTACGGCGGACAAAGACAAAGCGGTGAAGGCGGCGATTGCGATTGTTTCTGATCATGAGTGGAAGGAGCCTGTTGTGGGGTGTGGGTATCAGGTTACGAAGACGGTGCACACGATGAATAGGACGAATAAGGCTTTTCGATTGATTATCAAGCGGTGGGTTTTGCCTCGGTTGGATTTATTTTAGGAGTGATTGCGTATAATTTGTTTATTGGGTTTAAGAGACTGTTCTGTAAAGAGGCGTGGCGTCAGACGATTGCGACGTTTCGATGGAAGATGATTCAGGTGGCGGGACGTATTGTGCGTCATGCTGAGCGGGTGATATTGAGGTTGGCTGCGGATGCCAAGACGCTGTTGCATTTTGAGGAGATTCGGCGCAACTGTTTTGTGTTTGCTTGGGAGACAGGATGAAGACTGCTGCCGAATGATTTGGCAGTGTTTATTCAAGGATAGGAGAAGATTAGAAATGTTGGTAACGGCAGAGGTCTGTTCAAAAGCTGTATAAACAGGCTGAAATCAGACCTTCATAACCGTTGCGAATCAAGGTAAAGCAACGGGTATTCTAAAAATTCAGTCTAAAACCATAAAACCGGGAGCCGATCATTTCTATCTCTGTTCTTGGGTCAGCTTCCAAGATTGTAAGTTAAGAAGGGAATGGTGTAAGGTTTTCAGAATCACGCATTGTTGCCCAACATATTAAGGAGTTACCGTGCCAACGATCTCAATGTTTTATGGGATACTGATTTTGATGTACTTCTACGATAATAAGAAACATAGCCTCCCTCATATCCATGCGGAGTACGGGGATCATGGAGCATCTATTGCAATTGATGACGGTTGTGTTCTCAGTGGTAGTTTGCCATCTGCCAAACTAAAACTTGTTCAAGCATGGATTGAAATACACCGGGAGGACTTGCTAGTAGATTGGAGGCTTGCGGTTGCAGGCGAGCCTGTTTTTAAAATTGAGCCATTGCATTAGACCGTGCGACAGATGGATAAAATAATTAAAGCCATTCCTCTTGAGGATTATAAAATTGAAGTGCTAACGAGTAGCGGCATTTCAGGGGTTTTCAATGTGAAGCCGTATCTTTCGGGTAGTGCCTTTAAAGAACTGCTGGAAGAGTCTTACTTTCGTTTAGTACGTCCTGACCATTACGGAATTTCTTGGCCTCACGAGCAGGATTTAAGTTCGGATACTATTATTTATGACATCCAAAGTGCCCAACAAGGTGTTCCAGCGGACGCGCAAATAGCGCGCCGCTGAACTTTGTCGTTGGGCATACATTATCCCAGATTACGCATTAGAGAAAATAAAAGGGTACTCGAAGACTTTTGAATAGTTCCAGAGTCCGCTAAACCATGCCCGTCTTTTTTTGTTGAGAGCGATTTTTAGCACGAGTTTGTCGTTTACTT
>Ga0213870_1000962_pt1 | contig 13305 bp, 9 predicted proteins | sample WICALVC2017_Meta_FD_160119 | JGI IMG/M metagenome (GOLD analysis project Ga0213870, IMG submission 160119) | Freshwater microbial communities from subterranean cave lake in Wind Cave National Park, South Dakota, United States - WICALVC2017 | ecosystem: Environmental > Aquatic > Deep subsurface >... | reverse complement strand
GACCATGGGCTGCGGTTCGCCGTGCGCGAGGGCGGGAAAACCGTCGGCTCCGGCATCGTCACCGAAATTCTAGCGTAGCCAAGCCGTGGTGTCATGCTGCGCAACGCGACGCATCGCAATGCGCCGAGGCGAGCCCCTTCACGTTGTTCAGGGCGACAAGCTGAGAGAAGGAACCATCTATGCGAGAGATCATTTCGTTGGCGTGCACGGATTGTAAACGCCGGAATTACTCAACGATGAAAAACAAGAAGAATGATCCGGATCGGCTGGAGCGTCGTAAATATTGCCGTTTCTGCCGCAAACACGTGCCGCACAAGGAATCGAAATAGCCTTCATGCATGATGGTAGGCGTAGAGCGTAGGGGCATGGTGTTTAACGGTTAGCACGTCGGTCTCCAAAACCGAAAGTCTGGGTTCAATTCCTAGTGCCCCTGCCACTCCGAGCTTGCTGGGCCGGCACTTCGATCGCATGCGCCGGATATGCAATACCTCCAGTGAGGCTCCAGATTGGGCGCGAGGGGGTCAAACCTTGATGACTGAGAGTGTAGAGGCAAAAAGGTAACAATGTTCAAGCGGGCATGGGCCAACATCACTGAGTTCCTTGCCGATGTCAGGTCGGAACTGAGAAAAATATCGTATCCGACCCGTGCTGAGACGATGGGGTCGACAATGGTCGTCATTGTCCTTGTAGTGATCGTGTCCATCTTTTTGGCCTTAACCGACCTGCTGCTTGTGCGCCTGATGGGGAAGATCATTTGAGTATGAGTGAAACGACGGAGAAGAGCTGGTACGTGGTGCATACTTATGCGGGGTACGAGGGGCGGGTGAAAACCAGCATCCTCGAACGCGCCGGCCAGATGGGGCTCCAGGAGCAGATCGGCCAGGTGTTGGTTCCCACGGAAAATGTGATCGAAATCAAGGAGGGGAAAAAACGGACCTCGACACGCAAGTTTTTCCCCGGGTATGTGCTGGTCGAAATGGGGATGTCGAATGAATCCTGGCAGATGATCAAGGAAACACCGAAGGTGATGGGTTTCGTAGGTGGCGGGGCGCAGCCCATTCCCTTGACGACCGAGGAAGTCGATACCCTATTGAAGCAAATCGACACCGGCACGGCGATGCCGCGCCAGAAGGATGAGTTTCACAAGGGGGACAACGTCCGCATCATCGACGGACCATTTCTGGGATTCAATGGGATGGTGGATGAGGTGGACCAGGAACGCGGGCGCCTGAAAGCCCTGGTAAGCATCTTTGGTCGTGGGACGCCCGTCGAGTTGGGATTCCTGCAGGTCGAGCGGTTATAAGGAGCTAAGGCCACGGGAAAAGGGCGCGTCTTGGCGCGCCCGGGGCGGGAGGGTGTAATCGAAATGGCGAAAGAAATCAAAAGCCTGGTCAAGTTGCAGATTCCGGCCGGGAAAGCGAATCCCGCGCCGCCGGTCGGGCCCGCGCTCGGGCAACACGGCGTGAACATCATGGAATTCTGCAAGCAGTTCAACGAGAAGACCAAAACGCAGGAAGGGTCCATCGTTCCGGTGATAATCACGGTGTATACCGACCGAAGTTTTACGTTCGTTATGAAGACGCCCCCTGCGTCGGATCTCTTGAAAAAGGCGGCGGGGATCATCAAGGGGTCCGGGACACCACACAAGGAGAAGGTCGGGAAAGTGACACCGACTCAGATCAAGGAGATCGCGCGGGTGAAAATGCCCGATCTCAATGCCGCCAGCCTGGCCGCTGCCGCCAGGATTGTCGAAGGGACGGCGCGCAGCATGGGCATCACCCTGGCGAAAGAATAGGATCGAGCAAGACGGGAGCGCATGATGGGTAAAAAATGGAAAGCAGCAGTGGCCTTGGTGGAACCGAAGGCGTACGGACTCCAGGAAGCGATGAATGTGCTCAAGCGGGCGTCGTACACGAAGTTTGACGAAACCGTTGAGATGGCCGTGCGTCTCGGTGTCGATCCGAAGCGCGCGGATCAGATGGTGAGGGGATCGGCCGTCCTCCCCCATGGCACCGGCGTCCAGGTTCGGATCCTGGTCTTTGCTAAGGGCGAAAAAGAGATTGAGGCGCGGGAAGCCGGCGCCGATGTCGTCGGCGGCGATGAATTAGTGGAGAAAGTCAAGGGCGGATGGCTGGAGTTTGATCGGGCCATTGCCACGCCTGATCTCATGGGGAACGTCGGCAAGCTCGGGAAACTGCTGGGGCCCCGAGGGCTCATGCCCAACCCCAAAACCGGCACGGTGACCTTCGACGTCGCCAGGGCCGTCAGCGAGATCAGGAAGGGCCGGGTCGAGTACAAAGTCGAGAAGGCCGGCATCCTCCATGTGCGGGTCGGGAAACTGTCGTTTGCGGCCGACAAACTGTGCGACAACGCGATGGCCATTGTGGACTCGGTGCTTAAGGCCAAGCCTGCGTCAAGCAAAGGGCAATACCTCAAATCGGTGACCGTCTCATCGACGATGGGGCCTGGTATTCCATTGGATACGGCCACGCTCAGCAAGGCGTCGGCGTAAGCGCGTCGCCCCGGGAAGTTGAGGAGAAGAGAGCGCATGCGTAAAGACGAAAAGACACAGGCCGTCGCCGACCTTCATGAAAAGTTCAGCCGGGCTCGGGTCGCCTTTCTGGCCGAGTGCACGGGACTGGCAAGCCATGAGGTCACAGAACTGCGCCGGCAACTTCGCGGCGCCGGCGCCGAATTGAAGGTGATGAAGAACACGCTCGCGGTCCTGGCGTCTGAGGGGACTCCGTTGAGCGTGGCCAAGGATCACTTCCGCGGCCCCCTGTCCGTCACCATCGGCTATGAGGACCCGGCCTTGCCGGCGAAGATACTGCGCGACTTTATCGCCCAGGAGAAACGCGACAAGAAGATGCGGATCACCGTCGGGGTGGTCGAAGGCAACCTGCTTGATGCGGTCCGGGTAAAGGCCGTCGCAGACTTGCCGTCGAGAAAGGCTCTCCTCTCCATGCTGCTGGCGGGGTTGCAGGGACCGCTGGCTGGGTTGGCGGGCACGATGAGCGGGATTGTAGGTAAATTTGTCGGAACGTTGATAGCCATTAAAGAGCAACCGAAGGAGGAGTCCATGTCTGGAGCGACGGCGACGAAACTATCGAAGGACGAGTTCATTAAGATGATCGAAGGGATGAGCGTCCTGGAGTTGGACGACTATGTCAAGGCGTTGCAAGAACGGTTCGGTGTCACAGCGGCCGCGCCTGCGGCGGCGTCCGGCGGAGGAGCGGCGGCCGCCGCCGCTCCGGCTGAGGAGAAGACGGCGTTTGACGTCATTCTAGCCGCTGCCGGCGACAAAAAAATTCAGGTGATTAAAGTCGTGCGCGAACTGACCAGTCTGGGTCTCAAGGAAGCCAAAGACCTGGTGGAAGGCGCGCCCAAACCCGTCAAGACGGGCGTCTCCAAGGAAGAGGCCGAGGCGATCAAAAAGAAGTTGGAAGAACAGGGCGCCAAGATCGAGATCAAGTAACGGGCATCCAGGGTGTTCCTGTGTTCACCGGTTGTGCCCTGTCTTTTTTGTAGGGAACCGGCCATTATCCGATTAGGGGGAGTCCATGTCCGATACGACTACGACGGGCAGTAGCTTGATCGCGCGTAAAGATTTCTCAAAGATTCCGCGTCACCTTAAGGTTCCTGACCTCATTGAAATACAGAAACGGTCCTACGACGGCTTTCTGCAGATGGAAGCCGAGCCCGATCGGCGCGAAAACCGGGGCTTGCAGGCGGCGCTGACCAGCGTGTTCCCCATTGCCGATTACAACCGCACGGCGTTGCTGGAGTTCGCCAATTACAGCTTGGGGACGCCGAAGTACGACGTGCGGGAGTGCATGGAACAGGGCATGAGCTATACGGCTCCGCTCAAGGTCAGGGTCCGGCTGGTGGTCCTCGACAAGGAAGACAAGTCGCCCACCAAACGGGTTCTCGATGTGCGCGAGCAGGAAGTCTACATCGGCGAATTGCCGTTGATGACGGACCGCGGCACATTCATCATCAACGGGACCGAGCGGGTGGTGGTGAGCCAGTTGCATCGGTCGCCGGGGGCGTTCTTCACCCACGATAAAGGACGCACGCACGCCAGCGGGAAAATTCTTTTTTCGGCTCGGATCATCCCCTATCGCGGCTCCTGGCTGGATTTCGAGTTCGATATCAAGGACATCCTCTATATTCGGATCGACCGACGACGGAAGATGCCGGCGACCATTCTCTTGAAGGCGTTCGGCTATACCAGCGACGAGATCTTGCGGATGTACTGTCCCATCGAGGACATCCGCGTGCAGAAGGGGAAATTGTGGCGGAGGCTTGATCCGGAGATCCATCACGGGTTGCGCGCGCCGCACGACATGATCGAGAAGGGCGGGAAGGAGCCCCTCGTTCGCGAAGGGTCCAAGCTCACCAAAGTCACCATCAGCCGCCTGAAAGCGGCCGGGGTGAAAGAGGTGGAGGCCAGGATCGAAGACCTTGTCGGGCGCACCGTTCTGGTTGATCTGGCCGACGGGTCGTCCAAAGAGAAGATCCTGGAAAAGAACCACAAGCTGACGGAGGAGGTCCTGGAAAAAGTCCTGGCGAGCAAGATCGAATCGTTCAGCGTGGTGTATGGGGACAGTGCCACGACGCCTTCGGTGATTGAGGACACGCTGGAGAGCGAGAAGACGACGTCCAAGGAAGAGGCGATGGTCGAGATCTACAAGCGCGTGCGCCCCGGCGAGACGCCGTCCATCGAAACCGCGCGTGTGCTGTTCGAGAACCTCTTCTTCAACCCTAAGCGGTACGATCTGTCTCCGGTCGGACGACTCAAGCTCAACAAGAAGCTGGGGCTGGACTTGCCGATCGAGAAACGGACACTGACGGCCGGGGACATGGTCGAGGTCGTACGCTACCTGGTGAACCTCAAGGCCGGCAAAGGCGACGTCGACGACATTGATCATCTCGGCAATCGCCGGGTGCGGTCGGTCGGCGAACTGCTGGAAAATCAGTTCCGCCTGGGGCTGGTCCGCATGGAGCGCAGCATACAGGAGCGCATGAATCTCTTGGACATGGAGGCCGTGCTGCCGCACGACTTGATCAACGCCAAGCCGGTGATCGCCGCCATCAAGGAATTCTTCGCCGGCAGCCAGCTCTCACAGTTCATGGATCAAACGAATCCGTTGGCCGAGATTACCCATAAGCGCCGCCTGTCGGCCTTGGGCCCCGGCGGGCTGACGCGCGAACGCGCGGGGTTTGAGGTGCGTGACGTCCATCCGTCTCATTACAGCCGGATCTGTCCCATTGAGACCCCGGAAGGCCCCAATATCGGGTTGATTACGTCGCTCGCCACGTATGCGCGCGTCAATGAGTTCGGGTTTATCGAGGCGCCGTACCGGAAGGTCAGGAAGGGGCGGGTGACCGACGAGGTCGAGTATCTCTCGGCCATCGACAGCGACCGCTACCACATTGCGCAGGCGAATTCCGACGTCGACGGCAACCATACCCTGACCGCGGAGCACGTCTCCGCCCGTTTTGGCGGGGACTTCATGGTCGTGCCGCCCGACAAGGTCGAGTACATGGATGTCTCCCCCAAGCAGACGGTCAGTGTGGCGACCGCGCTGGTCCCGTTTTTGGAGCATGACGATGCCAATCGCGCGCTGATGGGGTCGAACATGCAGCGGCAGGCCGTCCCATTGATCCAGACGGAAGCCCCGTTGGTCGGGACGGGCATGGAGGCGATTGTGGCGCGCGATTCGGGCTATGTCGTGCTGGCGCAACGACCCGGCGTGGTGGAGTGCGTGGACGCCACGCGGATCGTGGTGAAGACCGAGTTGCGCAAGCGCGAGGCGGGGAGCAAGAAGCACGAGGTCTGCCTGGACACCTACGACCTGATCAAGTTCAAGCGCTCCAACCAGAGCACTTGCATCAACCAGAAGCCCGTCGTCGTGGCGGGCCAGACGGTCACGCACGGGCAGGTCCTGGCTGACGGCCCGGCCATCGATCGCGGGGATCTGGCGCTGGGCCGGAATATCCTGGTGGCCTTTATGCCGTGGGGCGGATACAACTTCGAAGATGCCATCCTGCTCAGCGAACGGTTGGTCCGCGATGATGTCTTCACCTCCATTCACGTTGAGGAATTCGAGGTCGAAGCGCGCGAGACCAAGCTGGGCAAGGAAGAGATTACGCGTGATATTCCGAACGTCGGGGAAGATGCCATGCGGGACCTCGACGAGAGCGGCATCATTCGGATCGGGGCCGAAGTCCGGCAGGGGGATATCCTGGTCGGGAAGGTGACGCCGAAAGGCGAGACGCAACTCACGCCTGAGGAAAAACTGTTGCGCGCCATCTTCGGCGAGAAAGCCGGGGATGTCAAGGATACCTCGCTCACCGTGCCGCCCGGCGTGGAAGGGGTCGTGGTGGATGTGAAGATTTTCTCGCGAAAAGGCATTGACAAGGACGAGCGTTCAAAAAGCATCGAGAGCGACGACGTCCTCAAAATCCAGCACGAGCATCAGGAGAGTCTTCGTATTGTCGAGGAAGAAAAGAATAAAAAGATCCGTAAGTTGTTGCTCGACAAGGTCGTCGCTCGTGATCTCATGGATGGAGAAACCGGCGAGATCATCCTGAAGCGGAAGGGCAAGAGCACGCCGGACATTCTCAAAAAACTCAGCGACGAGGAAATGCGCCGGATTGTCCTGAGCGACCCGGAGGACCAGAAAGCGATCGACGAGACCGAGCGATTGGCCAAAGAGCAGATCGAGATCCTCCAGACGTTATACGACGATAAGGTGGGACGCCTCAGGAGAGGCGACGAGCTTCCCCCCGGGGTGATCAAGCTGGTCAAGGTCTACATCGCGATGAAACGGAAGATTTCGGTCGGCGATAAAATGGCCGGCCGGCATGGGAACAAGGGGGTCGTCTCGCGCGTCCTGCCCGAAGAAGACATGCCGTATCTGCCGGATGGCACGCCGGTGGAAATCGTGCTCAATCCACTGGGGGTCCCGTCCCGCATGAATGTCGGGCAGATTCTCGAAACCCATCTGGGGTGGGCGGCCAAGGCGCTGGGCCTCTGGGTCGCGAGTCCCGTGTTCGAGGGGGCCTCCGAAGGGGAAATCAAAGCCTTGCTCAAAAAGGCGAAACTGCCTGAATCGGGGCAGAGTGTGCTGTGCGACGGGCGGACGGGAGAGCTGTTTCAGAGTCCCGTGACGGTCGGCTACATGTACATGCTGAAATTGCACCATCTAGTGGACGACAAGATCCATGCGCGCTCGATCGGGCCGTACTCGCTGGTGACGCAACAGCCGCTCAGCGGTAAAGCCCAATTCGGCGGGCAACGCTTGGGCGAGATGGAAGTGTGGGCGCTTCAGGCGTATGGGGCCGCCTCCACGCTGCAGGAGTTCCTGACGGTCAAAGCGGATGACGTCCCGGGCCGCTCGCGGATGTATGAGGCGATCGTCAAAGGGGAACCATTTTTGGAGCCCGGCTTGCCGGAATCATTCAATGTCCTGGTTAAGGAACTCCAGAGCCTGGGCTTGGACGTGGAACTGATCAAGGCGAAAGCGTAAGAGGGGGAGCAGAATGGACGGCATCTCCACGGTGTTTGAAAAGCCGCGCGACGGCTTGGCGTTCGACGCGATTCGCATCCTGCTGGCGTCTCCGGAGAAGATCCGCTCGTGGTCCTACGGTGAGGTCAAAAAGCCGGAGACCATCAACTATCGGTCGTTCAAGCCTGAAAAGGACGGGCTGTTTTGCGCCAAGATTTTCGGTCCGACCAAGGACTGGGAATGCAACTGCGGCAAATACAAGCGGATGAAGCATCGCGGCATCGTCTGTGATAAATGCGGCGTGGAAGTCATCCAATCGAAGGTGCGTCGCGAACGCATGGGGCACATTGAGCTGGCCGCTCCGGTCGCGCACATCTGGTTTCTCAAAGGCCTGCCGAGCCGGATCGGCACCTTGCTCGACATCGGCCTCAAGCAGTTGGAGCGCATCCTCTATTTTGAGAGCTATGTCGTCATCGAGCCGGGCTCGGCGGACTTGAAAGAGCAGGAAGTCCTTTCCGAGGAGCGGTACCGGACGCTCATGCAGGACCCGCCCGCCGGCTTTAAGGCGGGGATCGGCGCCGACGCCATTCGGGAGCTGCTGCGGAAAATCGACATCAATGCCCGTTGGGCGCTGCTCCAGACAAAGGTCCGGGACACGAACTCCCTGGCGCAAAAGAAGAAATACATCAAACAAATGCGGGTCCTGGAAGCGTTTCGGAAGTCCGGCAACAAGCCGGAATGGATGATCATGGACGTCCTTCCGGTGCTGCCGCCGGAGCTACGCCCGTTGGTTCCTCTGGACGGGGGCCGGTTCGCCACGTCGGATCTGAACGATCTCTATCGTCGCGTGATCAATCGGAACAACCGGCTCAAACGCCTGATGGAGTTGAAGGCCCCCGGCGTGATCATCCGCAATGAGATGCGGATGCTCCAGGAATCGGTGGACGCGCTGTTCGATAACGGTCGGCGTGGTCGCGCCATCCGGGGCCCGAACAAGCGGCCCCTCAAGTCCCTGAGCGACATGCTGAAAGGCAAGCAGGGTCGGTTCCGGCAGAATCTGCTAGGCAAGCGCGTCGACTATTCGGGGCGGACCGTCATCGTCGTCGGTCCCGAGCTGCGGTTGCACCAATGCGGACTGCCCAAGAAAATGGCTTTGGAACTCTTCAAGCCGTTTATTTTTCACAAACTGGAAGAGCGCGGCGCAGCCACGACGATTAAAAGCGCCAAGCGGCTGGTGGAACACGAGAAGCCGGAGGTTTGGGACGTGCTGGATGAGGTCATCAAGGAACACCCCATCCTGCTCAATCGCGCCCCCACGCTGCATCGACTCGGCATCCAGGCGTTCGATCCGGTCCTGGTGGAAGGCAAGGCGATTCGTCTGCATCCGCTGGTCTGCGCCGCCTTCAATGCTGATTTCGACGGCGACCAGATGGCCGTGCACGTGCCGCTGTCGGTCGAATCGCAGATTGAGGCGCGGGTGCTGATGATGTCCATCAACAACATCATCTCGCCCGCGAACGGCAAGCCGATCACGGTGCCCTCGCAGGACATGGTGCTGGGGTGTTATTGGCTGACGCGGGAGCAGTTGGGCGCCAAAGGCGAAGGCAAAATCTTCAGTTCTTCCGAAGAAGTCCGCATGGCCTACGACGCGGGAGAGATTTCCGAACACGCCCGGATCAAGGTCCGCGGGCTCACGCCGATCCGGGAGGCCGGGATGACGGAGGACACCATTCGCGATCCGAAACGGTGGACGCACTACACGACGGTCGGCAGGGTGCTCTTCGGGGAAGTCCTGCCCGCCGGCATTCCCTTCGAGGAAGTGAACAAACTGATGACCAAAAAGGAGGTGGCGAAGCTCATTGACGTGTGTTATCGCCAGGCCGGCCCTCGGGATACGGTGGTGATGCTGGACCGCATCAAAGACATTGGGTTTACGTACGCGACCCGCGCCGGCATCTCCATTTGCATCGACGACATGCTCATTCCGGCGAAAAAAGGGGATCTCATCAGGAAGGCGCAGGAGGATGTGGCCGAGATCGCGCGCCAGTATGCGGATGGTTTGATCACCAACGGCGAGCGCTACAATAAAGTGATCGACATCTGGGCGCACGTGGGGGAGCAAGTCGCCAATGAAATGATGAAAGAACTGGGCGCGGAAAGCAGCGTCGGCGACCGGCGCGGATTCAATCCGATCTTTATGATGGCAGAGTCGGGCGCGCGCGGCAGCACCCAACAGATCCGCCAACTCGGGGGCATGCGCGGGCTGATGGCGAAGCCCTCCGGCGTCATTATCGAAACCCCGATCACCGCCAATTTCAGGGAAGGGTTGACGGTACTCCAATACTTCATCTCGACGCACGGCGCCCGGAAGGGATTGGCCGATACGGCATTGAAAACCGCCAACTCCGGCTATTTGACCCGCCGCCTGGTCGATGTCGCGCAGGACGTCATCGTGAGCGAGGATGATTGCGGAACCAACGAGGGCATTTTCGTGACGGCGCTGCTCGAAGGCGGGGAAGTGATCCAGCAGCTTGGCGATCGCATCCTGGGCCGCATCGCGGCAGAAGATGTCCGTGATCCGATAACCGGCGAGCTCATCGTCGGGGCGAACGAGGAGATCACCGAAGACAAGGCCCTGACGATTGTCGAGGCCGGATTGGATCGGGTCAAAATCCGATCGGTCTTGACCTGCGAGTCCCGGCGCGGGATGTGTATCCAGTGCTACGGACGAGATCTTGCGCGCGGCAAGCTGGTTGAGCGCGGCGAGCCGGTCGGTGTCATCGCGGCGCAATCGATCGGAGAACCGGGAACCCAGTTGACGATGCGCACGTTCCATATCGGGGGCACGGCCAGTAAGGTTGTCGAGCAGACAGCCCTGGCGTCCAAGCATGCGGGGACGGTGCTGTATTTACACTTTGACTCCAAGAAGAACGCCGATCTGCCCGCTCCCTCCATTGCGGTAAAAAATAAGGACGGCGATTGGGTCGTCATGAGTCGGACCGCCAAGATCGCGGTGTATGACGAGTCCAAACGCGAGCGGGAAAAATACCCGGTCGTGTATGGGGCCAAAATCAAAGTTAAAAACGGCGGGGCCGTCACGGTCGGCCAGCGGCTGGTGGAGTGGGATCCCTACTCGCTCTCTATTTTGACGGAGGTGGGCGGACGGGTCGCCTTCGGTGATATCACCGAAGGCGTGACGATGAAGGAAGAACTCGATGAGGTGACCGGCTTGTCGCGCAAGGTCATCATCGATCACCCCGGGGCGACCTATCGGCCCCGTATCTCCATCAAGGATGAGACGGGCAAGACGGCCAAAACTCCCGGCACCCATGCCGTGGCGCGTTACGTGTTGCCGGTCGGGGCGCACATCTTCGTTGAAAAAGGACAGGCCATGCATCCCGGCGACGTGCTGGCGAAGATTCCGCGCGAGACGACGAAGACCAAGGATATCACCGGTGGCCTGCCGCGCGTGGCGGAGTTGTTCGAGGCCCGAAAGCCCAAAGGGCACGCCATCATCAACGAAATCGACGGGACCGTGGAATTCGGCGGGTATGTCAAGGGAATGCGGAAAATCATCGTCCGCAACGACATGGGGGACATCAAAGAATACTTGGTTCCCAAGGGCAAGCATGTCAACGTCCAGGAAGGCGATTGGGTCAAGGCCGGCGAGCCCCTGATGGCCGGCTCGGCCAACCCGCATGATATTCTTGACATCAAGGGACCCAAGGAGCTCCAGACGTATCTGGTCGACGAGGTGCAGGAGGTCTATCGGCTCCAAGGGGTCACCATCAACGACAAACATATTGAGGTCATCGTCCGGCAGATGCTTCGAAAAGTGCGGGTCGAGGAACCCGGCGATACGGGCTTTCTTGCCGGCAGCCAGGTGGACCGGTTTATCTTTGCCGAGGAGAATGAAAAAGTCACGGCGAAAGGTGGGACTCCGGCCGTGGCCAAGCCTGTCTTGCTGGGAATCACGCGGGCGGCGCTGACGACAGAAAGCTTCATTTCAGCGGCCTCATTCCAGGAGACGACGAGGGTCCTCACCGAAGCGGCGATCAACGGCAAGGTCGATTGCCTGTTGGGTCTGAAGGAAAACGTCATCGTTGGCCGATTGATTCCGGCCGGAACCGGCCTGGCGCATTATCGCGACACATTCGTTGTCGACGAGACGGACGAGATGCCGGAGATGTCCGAGCCTGATGCCGCCGCCACGCCGGCGCTCGTGACGGATTCCGAGTGATCGCGTCATGCGAAGAGGATGGCGTACAGTCGCCGCGGACGCTGGTTTTGGCTTGACAAGAAAGAGAAAACCGTCTACAGTCTGGCGGCTTTGCTCAGGTGACGGCAACACGTAGGGAAAAGGGGAGAGGATGCCGACGATTAATCAGTTGGTGAGGCATGGGCGGAAGCTCACTACCGGGAAGACGAAAAGCCCGGCCTTGATGCGGTCGCCACAGCGGCGTGGGGTGTGTATCAGAGTCTACACGACCACGCCGAAGAAGCCCAATTCAGCCCTACGGAAAGTTGCGCGTGTCAGGTTGACAAACGGCATGGAGGTGACGTCCTATATTCCCGGGGTCGGGCATAATCTTCAGGAGCACTCCATCGTGTTGGTGCGGGGGGGGCGCGTGAAGGATCTCCCGGGTGTCCGATACCATCTTGTCCGTGGCGCGCTGGACGCGGTGGGCGTCCAAAACCGCCGGCAAAGCCGTTCCAAATACGGATCGAAGCGGCAAAAGCCGGGAGCGGCCTAATCATGCGCGGACGGGGTTAAGATGTCGCGGCGGCACAGTGCGGCTCCACGGGAAGGCGCGCCGGATTCTCGGTTTCGTGACACATTGATCGGGAAATTTATCAATGCGTTGATGAAAAAAGGAAAGAAGAGTACGGCTGAGCGGGTCTGTTACGGCGCGTTTGACCTGATTCAGGAGCGATCCGGTGAAGATCCGATGAAAATTTTCAAGACCGCTGTCGAGAATGTCAAGCCGGCTGTCGAGGTCAAGTCACGGCGAGTCGGGGGCGCGTCCTATCAAGTGCCGGTGGAAATCCGTCCTGTCAGGCGCATGGCCTTGGCGTTCCGCTGGATACAGGAATCGGCGCAGGCGCGCGCCGGCAAGAGCATGGAAGACAAATTGGCGCGGGAATTGGCGGATGCCGCCGTGAATACCGGCGCCTCCGTGAAGAAACGCGAGGATGTGCACCGGATGGCCGAGGCCAACAGGGCCTTCGCCCATTATCGGTGGTGAGAAAGGAATTGATGCGGTCTGCCGGTCAGTGCGTGTGTGCGGCGTTCCACTAACGAATAGACAAGCCTGTCAGACAGACGACTCCGTGTAGCAATTCTGGCACAGACGTCGATGTGTTGGTGACGATGGATGCCGGCAGGAGAGCCGAGCGCCGTCACGTTTATGCGTGAACGGTGAGTAGGGGGGTATGATGGCGAAGGCGAAATATGAGCGGCGCAAGCCGCATGTGAACGTGGGGACGATTGGGCACGTGGATCACGGCAAGACGACCTTGACGTCGGCGTTGACGAAGGTGGCGGCGGACCAGGGGATGGCGAAGTTTGTGAGCTATGACCAGGTGGCGAAGGCGTCGGAGTCGCAGGGGCGGCGGGATCCGACGAAGATTTTGACGATTGCGATTGCGCATGTGGAGTACGAGACGGCCCACCGGCACTATGCGCACGTGGATTGTCCGGGGCACGCCGATTACGTGAAGAACATGATCACGGGGGCGGCGCAGATGGACGGGGCGGTGCTGGTGGTGAGCGCGGCGGACGGGCCGATGC
>Ga0213870_1000961_pt1 | contig 13310 bp, 10 predicted proteins | sample WICALVC2017_Meta_FD_160119 | JGI IMG/M metagenome (GOLD analysis project Ga0213870, IMG submission 160119) | Freshwater microbial communities from subterranean cave lake in Wind Cave National Park, South Dakota, United States - WICALVC2017 | ecosystem: Environmental > Aquatic > Deep subsurface >... | reverse complement strand
ATATATGAAACATAAACCTTCAGTCTTAAACCAAGAATAAAGGCATTTTATATAGTCTTAAGCCCATATAATCACAAAAACCAGAGGATTATCTTAAAATAGAGACATCATAAAATACCTTCACCTATAGTACAAACTACTAAAATAGCATTAATCTGTCTTTGGACATCAACTAATATAGAGCCCCTAGTTTTTATTTTATTAACATCACAAGGATTATTTAAATCCCTAGACAGCATGGTTTCTGGCCCAAGCCTTATAAGCACATTATTACCCACTTTAATCTCTAAAATATATTCTTTATTTTTTAAAACTTCATTTAAGATACCATTTATTTTATCCTTTACCATCGTACATAGCGTATTATCATAGCTACATTCTAATATTTTATCCCTTATATCAATATTAGTATTAATTTCATATGTTGTCTTTATTAATGTAAGGAGTATGGAATTTATCTGAATTGCTTGTCTTTGAGGTATTAATATGTCTTGCTTAGGTTTTAATATAAACCATAATGTAATTAATACAATAGTCAAAACCAAAATAACAACCATCAAAAGCCCAATAATTTCTATTTGTGCTTTTTTCATTTAAAAACCTCTATTCTTATTAATCCAAAAGCATATTCTTTATTTAATGGATAATATAATGGAACAGCATTTTGTATAACCTCTTTTTTGGGGGTTATTTTTACCATTTCATTCACAACAAAATAATCGCAGTCTAAAGGATAATTATCAACTATACATCTTACGTCGCGAGTTGTTGGCCCAGGATAGATTTTTTTAATAGTAATCTTCATGTTTTTAAATAAATATTTATAATAATCAGCATCATTTTCTGGATTTAAATAAAGAACCTTTACTGTATCTATGCAATTTACCCCACAGCTTATTTCTGGCAGGCCTATAACAGAATCTATAATCACAGTAGCGTCTATATCTGTTAATTCTTCTCCTCTTTCCTCTATGTTTTTTAATGAAAAAGAAAAATAGAAAAACATTCCAATAAATATTATAATTATTAATATTAATAATACAAAAACCATTTCCATAAATTGTACTTGAGCTCTTTTCATTTTAAAATAATGCAGGGCATTTATTTCCATTAAGTTGCTGATTTAGTTGCACTAATACTGCATTATACCTTGAATCTAATGGTCTATCTAAAAAGTTATTATCACTTAAATGTGCATAAATTTGAGAATAAACATATCTACATTCTTGATTATTCCTTCCAAGGTAATCTGCCTTTTTTTTATATATCTCAGACATAGCCTTTAATCTTTTATGAGCCATATTTTTAATACATTTATATTCATGGCCATTCTCAGCAAAAATTGCTGAATATAGCATTGGAAGCCCCCAATATTCTTCAGAAATTTCTGTTTCTCTATCAAAAAAAACTACCTTGTTGTTATCAACAAAAATCACTTTAGCATTGCCCCCAAATCTAGAATTTCTAGCATCTACTTCATTATAATAAACAAACACATTTTCATTAGCCCTATTTAAATCAACGTTTATAGTTGAAAACTTCTTAAATCTCTGGGGCAAATTATTAAATAACATATTAGCCAAATTCCCAGAAGTTCCTTGAAAATAAAAAATAACATTATCATTAGCCAAATAATAGAAATTATCAATCTTGAAAGGGTACTCCCAAGCCAAAGTCCACCCAATAAGCCTCTTTTCTTTTAATAAACCAGGAGCCACTATTAGTTTATATGTATCCCTTTTTGCTTCTTTAAACTGAATTCTTGTTTTTTTCTTTCCAAACTCATCAGTGCAGTTTATCTTAATCTCCGGTTTTGCAGGCATATCAAATGTATTTATGGCATTCTTTGCTAAAGTAAAAGAATCAAGTTTTCTGTCTAATAAATTGACAATTTCTAAATTATTCAAAGTCTTGCCTTGCCTGAGAATGTCTTTAGAAAATCCAAAAAAGAAAAACAAGATAACTGCACCTGCTATAATTACAAAAATAAGAACAAAAGGAAACATAGATACTCCTCTTTTTTCCATACAAGGATTCAAATAATAAAACTTTAAATACTTTTATGCTCTTTTAATGTAAACCTTATCGCCCTTGCTTTCTATAGCTGCATTAATTTTTCCTTTTTCATTCCTAAAACACATATATTTTACTTCATCGCCATTAAAATAAGGAACCATTTGTTTTATTGCCGAAAACCTTGTTATCACATAGCTATTAAATGGTGTTACAAAAATATTATATTGCAAATCATCCGAATTTAACATAGCACCCAATCTATTTTCACTACATTCTTCATTAAGATTAGTTCCATCAACAAGCACACCATTAAGAGCACTACTTGGATTAAAAATATTCTTAAAACAAATGCATTTTACTCCTGTAGGAAGCATTATACTAATAGGAGTACTAGAACCTTCTTCTAAATTATAATAGGTTATTGCCATCTCTTTTATATCTTCTATTGCATCACCAACTTGTACTTGTTCTGCTTTGTTTCTAAGATCTAAAATAGTTTTTGCCCCCCAAACCATAATCATAGCAGCAACTATCAATGCAAAGATAAAAATAAAGGTTTGTTCTACTGCCCCATTTTTCATGGTATTATTCTACGGCCCACTTCATTATGGTTTTCAGAAAGATCCCTGCATTTAATTAATATATTCCCTAATGTAGCTTGATGCTGAAGATTATCTGTAGTGGTCATAGGCGTTCCCCTACCAAATGGGAAATCATTCTCAGCATATTGACATTGTGCAGGCTCATCCGTAGTTATAGTTAAAATCCCTAATTGTGTATCTTTAGTAACAAAAATTATCTGAGGTGCAATAGTATCCCTTTCGATTTTAAATTCTATTTTATCAGACGCTAAATTCCCTGCTTTGTCTATGCAAGAGATAAAGAATTTATAATCTCCTTCAGGTTGTGGTGGAATTTTTTGTGAATGCATCCCAGTCCCAGTTGAACTAAACTGAGGCATATTTGATAAAGGTACATTTTCTTGAGACCAACCGCATATGGCAATTCCATTCTCTGCACCATCAGATGTCTCTATTTTTAATTCAATATTTGCACCAGTTCTCAATAAACCAGATGGTTCTTTCTTAATAATCTTTAATGGTATTGTTGAAACCAAGGTAAATTTAGAACTTTGAATATTCTTATTCCCTGCCCTATCTTTGCATCTAAAGTAATAATCATTCTGCTTTGTGCTTTCATTATTTTGCACTACCGGCTTCTCTATGTCTAATTCTGTTGTACATTTATAACTTCCACCTATTGAAACATTAAAGCCACCTTGCGCACAAGAAAACTGACGCCCCATTAAGTCGTAGTCGATATCGCGTCTATCCCATTTGCAATCTACAGGTTCATTAACAAATACATCTAATCCTATTTTCTCTATATCTGCAGCTATGAACGCACCATTAGTTATTGAGGTTTCAACAATCTGCGGTATAGTTAAATCAGGACCTTTTTGTATACCAAATTTTATTGCATAATCTTTATCATTATCATTCCCATTCGCGTCTTTACATCTTACATACAAGGTATATTGCCCACCATTAGTTAATTGTATAGCTTGATCTGTTGCTAATTCTGATGGCAATGAAAATGTAATATTGCGCCTAAATTCAAACAAAGAGCTTCCAAAGTCAAATGTCATCTCATCATATTTAACCCCAGGTTTTGTTGCAAACTTACACTGCGCAGGCTCATCAGTTCTTATTGCCAATTTAACTGGAGTAAATGCTGGAATCCTTTCTATAACAGTAAATCCCTTATTAATTTGCTCATCTATCTTCAAATCCCTCATCTGTTCTTTATCTGCAACAATTCTTGGCGATGACGCATCATTAGGTAATTTATTCACACACAATTCATTAGATGTTCCCGCATTCACTATAGAGCATGCCTTTCCTAATGATTTGCATCTATATTCTGAACAAGGTAATTTTCCATCATTACATTTTTCACAATCACTTCCACCATCTGGCGCTTCCCATGATTTACAAATAAAGGTTACTTTTCCTTTAACTGTCTTAGATCCCAAAAGATCTATCACATTATATACAGTCCATATCCAAGCAACAGCATTTAATACACTTATAGCAGTTCCAATATTGGTAGCTGTTGTTATAGTTGAACTTACACCTTTCTCAGCCAGTACCTCCACACCACCATTTTCAGCAAGTTTAATAGCCCCCTTTTCTCCTAATTTCTTCCCTGCTTCACTTAAAACATATCCAGTACCTTCTTTAGCTACCCAACCCTGTGCCTCAGCTTGAGCAGTTGTTAATATAGTATTTTTTGCAAAAGTGGCTTGTTGTAAGAATATGCCACCAGGCTTACCCAATGGACTTAATGTATTTCCTAATGATTGCTGAAATGCAGCCCCATAACCAACGTTTCCTAATCCTTGAATAGCAGTAATTGGTGCCAATAATGTTTGTGGTCCTAATAATAAGCCACCAAAGAATCCACCAACACCACCGCCAGCCAATCCAACTAAACCAGTGGCGCCAATAATAGTTAATGGTACAGCGCTTTTTCTAAAAAAATCTTTAATACCGTGCTTTTTAGGGCCCACTTTTTCCTTCGGTGCTTTAACACGAGCATCTTTAAGCAGATCATCCCTTATTTTTGCCATAACTTTTTCCCTAACTTTATCAGGAATATCTTTTTCTCCTTTTGGCCCCTCTACCTTAAAATCAAAACCACCTTCTGTAAATACTCCTTGATAATTGAAATATGAACCACAATCCCCAAGAGATCTGCATACAGCATGTGCTGCTACAAATGTTTCTTCTTTTAAACAATGGCAATTATAAGTACATTCCCAATCACTAAAAGTTGTTTTTGAAAACCCAACCTCACAAGCAACATTCCCTACAGAACAAACACTATCTCCTGGCGCAGAAGGAGATTTACTTATAGTATTTTGGGCTTGATTTTGACCTTGTCCTTGTCCTGGTCCTGTCTGTACTCTATTTAAAACAGATGCCTCCTCACCCCAAAATCTTAATCCAGGTGGAACCATTGGAACACATGTGCCACCTTTATTAGTTACACCCGCTTCTAAAAAAAAGCAATCCCTATATGCTAATTCATCACAACATGCCTTTGCATCTGCAGTAGATGAAAATTGATTACATTGTGCACAAGAATCATGCCTATTAGGTTTGCATGCAGCTTCCGAATATCCGCTTTGTTGGCCAAATAAATTAGAAAAAGGAGAAGAAGCAGTTCTTAATTGAGGAATATTCTGTGTTAGTATCTTATATATTGAACCAAACTCAGTTGTTGCTTGCCCATTTGAAAAACTTTGAGTACAATATTCTTCCCTAAAATCCCTACAAGGCTCAATTATTTCTTCTCCATTTATACATGCTGCTTTAAAATGCCTACTACCAACATAGTCTGTTCCAAATCCAACAGGACCGTCATAAATACACCAGCTTTCACCTAAATCCTTGCCTCCGCCAGTAGCATCAGGCGCATTATCATTTTTACTAGTCTCTTTGCAATCAAGACCTATACAAGAAAATTCACCATCCTTTTCTCTGCATAGAGTTCCTTTTGTATAATCACAATTTCCACAATTTTTATCACCTGGCGTTGTTTCACATCCAGAATCTTCTAAAATAAGACCATTATTATAAGACCTGGCCTTAGCTTCAGATGAACTTCCCAAAAAAACATTTTCAGGATTGCCCTCTGAATCAAACCAATAAACATCTTCATTATAACATCCAAGCTTCTGCTGTTTTGCTGCATTACATTTCAATCTATCATTGCTGCAAAGAACACCTTGATGAAAAACCCCTACGCTAGCATTTGCACCAACTATACGATTGCCTTGCTCATCGACTTGCTGAGCTGCTTCTAAACCACATTCTTTCCTTGTTGTAAACTTACAATCGCCCTCTCCACTTACACAACATCCTAAATCGCCAGTTCTTACAGAATTAACACATGCAAATTCATCTTTTATAGAAGGATCAAATTTGGTTTGAACATTAGGATATTGAGAAGTAACTTGTTTGCATTTTGTTGAAGTTGATATAAATGCCTGATTACTTAATTGGCAACATCCAACCTCACATTGTTGAATCTCACATAGTGCACTTTTTTCCCAAGTTCCTTCTTTATTTTGACATTCACTTCTTGTGCTATGTTTAAAACATTCTCCAGAATCAGAATCAAAACAGCATCCAAGTTCGCAGAAAGAACTTTCTTCACATTTAGCCAGACTATTTTTAAATTTGGAATCACATTGCGTTCTATCGGTATATTTGCAGAAATCACCATTTAATGTTCTTTCACAACAAGCTTGTTGCTGTGCCCCTACTTCAGTTATTCTTATTATGGAAAAACTACTTAGTACTATTAAGAATATCATAAACAGTGCTTTTTGTTTTAAAAATGCCATTACCTAGGTTCACCTTGAACAAAAAACTGGAAAATATAGCTGCCTTCTTGACGTGGAAAATCTTTAATAGTTAATATATACAATTCATCTGGATAAGGTTGATCTGCCTTGGTTACATAATATAATTTATTTGTTAATTGTGTTTTTGCATAACTATACAATGTAGTATCAAAGTCACCAGCCTCAGCTTCTGCATTTAAAATATCTCTAGCTACATTATACAATCTGCCTAAAGGCACTTCAACGTTTGCAGAAAACTGTTTAAGCTCAGCCCCCGCATCTCCCTTAGAGATTGTAACTGGAAAGTCAGCTTTAATTAAAACACTATCTTCCCCTACATCAACATCTAACTTTAACCTACCTTGTTGTAAACCTGTACCAATCTTTCTAAACCTTTGTATATTAAGACATTGAGTTATTAATTCTTCTTCTAAAATACCTGCTAATTCTTGCTCCATATCACTTAGTCTTAAAATCCTCTGTCTACAATATGGCCTGTCTTCTATATTATAACACAAATAAGAAATCCTATTATCTTTATAAGATCTATATGTATTTTCAGGTGTTTTAATATAACCACCCTGCAAGCCCAATTGCTTTAATCTTTGCTCAGACTTATCCAATAAACACTCCTCAACATGTTCCTTTATTGGTACTAATTCTACTTCTAAATCTTGTTGAGTTGCTGGGCCTATATAAACTTTTGACCTAATAAATAAAAATAAAATAATTATAACAATTAAAACGATCCCTATAATCGCAAAAATAGTTACCTGGCCTCTTTTATTCATGTTTATTAACTCCTCTCCTAATTATTTAAACATTTCTAATCTCATTTCATGGAACTATTTCATATTGTGGTAATGCATTATTAACTGCATCAACGCAATTTACAAAATACCTAGGGAATTGCAGTTCTATTGAATGCGTGGTAGATTCAACTTCAGTCATTCTTATTCCATTGCCATATGTAAACTGTTGATTTTTTGCTTCACATGTGGTCGCCTCATTTAATATAATATACAAAAATCCACTTTGTTTATAAACATTTAATAAACTAGGTTGATCTGTATCTACACTTACATCAAACTCTATTTTTGTACTTGCTTCATTTCCAGCAACATCTTGGCATTTTATATTATATGAATAATGTCCCATTTGTAAATCAGTCTGACTTTGTAAATGCAATGTTTCACCAGTAGTCTTAAATTCAATAAACTGTCCATCATTTGATGAATATTGACATTTCGCTTTTCCTTGCTCTGCACCTTTTTGTGTTTGGACTGCTAAAGTAATGTCCTCAGAAAATACAGTTCCAGATGGTGAAGGTGCCACAACAACAACTTCTAAAGCTTCAGTCCCAACTATAGTATAATCAAATGGTTGCGTCATCACATTTTGTCTTTCTGAACTATCTTTGCATTTTATATAAAATTTATTTTCGCCAACATTCAAATCCTTTAGTTCTGCATGGCAATAAAAGCTTATAGTGTCTGGTCTATCAGACGTACATAACATTTTATTTTCATCCCCTATGCTGTCATAAGCAATATCTTGTTTGGAAAATTTGCACTCAACAGGATAAGCATCATCTATTAGGGCAGTAACCATTGTTTTTGTTTCACCTGCCTTCAAATACTTAGGACCAACAATATTAGTTATCTTTGGAGGTTCTAAATCTGGTTCAGGATTTACTTTGAAATTAATTGTATAAGGTGCATCATTAGAAATTCCATAGTTATCCTGGCATTTTATGTAATATATTGTTTCAATAATCTTTCTTGGATCTGACGGCGGATATCTAATAATTAATTGATGATCTTTTGTTAATCCGGTAGTTATAGGATTTGTATATTGATCAAACTCATTAAATGCTTCATTTATTTTTGTAGTGTATGAACATTGTGCTAATTCATCAGTATTTATGGCAAGTACAATTGGTTCAAAAGCGGGTAAAAGATTTTTTATTGTAAAACCTTCTCTTCCCCTGTCTTCAATTTGAAACCCTTGTTTTCCTAAGATATCCATATTAGGTGATATTATTGGTGAATTTGAATCTCCTGGGTTTTTATCTATGCAGTCTGCTCCCTCTAAAGTTTCCACATATTCGCAAGATTTTCCTAATGCCTTACATCTATATTCTGTACAAGTATTAAATGGCTTTCCATCTATGCTTTTTATCTGAGCATATTTATCAGGTTGCCTACACAAATGACAGTTTGTTCCACCAGATAAAGGTTGCCATGGTCTGCACGTTACAGTAACAGTTTTCGTTTCTTCTTTACATTTAAATCCGAACAAGCCAACCAGAGCACCTATAATTGCCCCGATTATTGACCCAGGAAAAATGCCACCGATAAGACCAACAGTCGCACCTATACCAGCACCTATACCAGCTGCTCCAGCATCAAATTTTGAACCGCCACTACCACCACCTCTTTGCCAAAATCCAGATGAAGCCCGTCTTAATAAAGTGAGAAATTCACTAAACTCATTGCCAATAAATTTCATTCCACCATAAACTCCTCTAGCCGCACCCCAAAAAAATACATTTGCTGGATTAATTCCAATAGGCCTAGGTCCAGGAGCACTACCCCTCCAAAAAACTATAAATGATGAAAACCCAGATGGCAAATTACTTTCTACACCAAAATCAACACCACAATCACCCAAAGCCTTACAATCTTCTGCTTTTTTAGTTATCCATTTTCCAACACCTGGTATGATTTCCTTCTCTGCCCAGCAGTTTTCTATACATTTACTTCCACCAGTAGGACAAACAAGCCATTTGACTGTGACAGTTTCATCAGCCTTTGAGCAAACTGAATTTGAATTGCTAGATGGCTCTGTCCTAGGAGCATTAGTATTTTTTTCTTCAAAACCAGACCTCATTTGTTGTAAATTAAGTATATTATTTAATTGTCCTAATCTATTGCCCAATCCAAATAAGCCCAACAATCCTATTAAATCTAAGCCGCCAAAATTCTGGGATTTCCAGAATGCAAAGCCTCTTGGAACTGTATAAACATCTGGATCATTTTCTGTACATCTCGCACCAGTAAATCCAGTTTCAAATATTAAGGGTGCATCTTCCTGATTAATCTGGCTAAAATCGTAGAAAGGAATACCTGAAATATCTCTTTGTTGTAAATTTTGTGAGCCACCAGAAGATCCCTGAATACAAACCTCTTCCCTAAAATCCCTACAAGGTTCTCCAATTTCTTCACCATTTAAACAAGCATGTTTATAATGCCTTGAACCAGGTCTATCTAAAAAATTTCCTGTTGGGGATTCATAAATACACCAGCTTTCTCCATTTTGTCTTAATCCGCCTATCTTTGGATCATGCACATTCCATTGGTCTTTATATGTTTCTTGACAATTAACATCAACGCATACTGCCCTATTCTCTTCTTCATTATCTTTGCAAAATTTCCCTTCATTGTACTTACATTCTTCTTTAAGATCTTCTTTATTACCACACGAATCCTCCCAAAATAAATTCCCATCATAGCACCCACCACCAGTATGAGCTCGACAAGGAGAATTTTCTAAAGCAGAACATAATTTATTTTTATGAAAAGTTCCATTACACTCAGATTCTATTGTTAATGTATAAGCCCCTTCTGAAATACAACAACCATTTTCTTGTTGCAAACACCTTTGTTGGCACGCAAATTCATTCTCAATATTAGCTATAAATTCCTTTTGAGCATTTGAATAACTTTCAGATAAAATCTCATATTCTCTCTGCGTCACAAATTTGCATTGCGAACCAATTTTTGCACATCCTTTTTGACATTGAGAAACACCTCCACAATCATTATTATCTTGAGCTTGCCCTCCTTTTTCTAGGCATTCTTTTTGTAATGTATTAGATGTGCAATCTCCATTAGCCTGATAAAAACAACATTTACTCCTATCTTCTGAACAAAAAGAAGTATCACTACATTTTGCATTTGGATCATATAAACCATTAGCAGTATCACAATTTTCTCTACTTGTTTCTACACAAAAATTTCCTTGTTTGGTTTTCTCACAACAACCATTTTCTTGTTGCTCTGCACTTACAGGTTTAATATCATATGAAAAAGAAATCAAAGATGAAAATACTAAAAATATAAACAAACTTGCTACTTCTTTTTTATACCTCTTTTTCATGATTAAATTATAATGACTAAGAATATAAAAAACTATCCTAGAAATTTCTTGGTCTACCCTCTGTATTCTTAGTTGTCCATAGTCCACCAACAACCAAATCGTAATCTAGGTAGCAAAGACCCCTGTTCTGTTCGTTATTTGATGGCTTTGACGCACTTCCAGGACATTTAGAATGCTCCCCAGCTCTAAGCGTATCTTTATCACAACACCACTTATACTGATTAAATTGACACATATGTTTTTCTGGTGGACATCTGAATTCCTCAGCAACTGGAACTGCAGAATCTACCTCATCATCATCCCTCGCATCAAAACATCCAGGATCCCTAGGCTCATTATTTGGTCCACCGTTAAAATCTATCTTACTATCTCCATCATCATCTAAAGTATTTGAACAGGCAAGTTTCCTATAACATACTCCATCTATGAATTCACAGTCAGGGCGATTAGCACATAATTCTGCAACATCATCTTCCACAACATCATTTAATGCTTCACAAGATTTAGGTACACATATTGGTGCTCCATTAGGCAAATCATAATTTCTACTAGGATAATATTTTCTTAATATGTTAGAAATAATTGCATCTTTTTTTTCGCAGTTCTCAGTTTTACTATTACAACATACAAATTCCTTACGATATATGACATACTGGTCATAATATTCGTTCCAGCATGCTCCTTCTTCAGGTTCATTGCATTTATTCTTACAAAAACATTTTTTATCATAAAAGGTAAAAATTTGATTCGAATTACAACAGGCATCATTCTCTTCAATAACGTCCTTACGTATATTCCACCTGCCCTTACAAAGCCACCTACCTTCGCCACAAGGATTTTGAGGGCTTATACAGCTTTCAAGCACTTCAACATCTACAAGGGCAATACCACAACCCATACCAGTTCTTATAGATTTTTTTATAGTTTTTTTAGTAACTTGACAGCCAGCTAATAAACATTCTCTAATGCCCTCCTCAGTTCCTCTATATTCTTCTTCTATTTCAGAACAACTTCTTGGTGTTCCTCCTCCACTATCTTGTCTTGGTGGGGTACTTCCGTCTCTACCACCAGGTCCTTCTCTAGGTTGTTGAGGTTGTTGAGGAACACCCCCATCTACTATAAAACCTGCTCTTTGTTCTTCTTTACTATATCTACATACCCTATGCAATAAATTTGGAGTTATATCAACGTATGCTTGTTCATTATTATAAGTAAAGTAACGCCTTAATTCAACATTTAAAGGAACATTTATACTTAATATCGGATAATTAAGAAACGGATTAAATTCTTTATTGGTAATATCTTTCAACATATATCCAGATCTAGTCCATTCAACAATGGCAATACCTATTTTATTCCCATTTATATCCGTAATATCAAGCCGACAATTATTAAAAATATCCTCAGCCCTATAATATTCTACACCCCTACTGCTTGGAGAATATGTTGTTAATATAATTAGTCCAATAAATGCAATAAAAAAAGCAATCTTACCTTTTTTCATTCAAATAAATATAAATATAGGAACTATATTAATCTTTTCAATCAGCAATCCTAGGGGCCAAAATAAAACTAAGATTCATCCTGTCTTTAACTAAATAGTCTAATTTTAATGGATAATCATTGCTAAATTCTATCTTCACCTTATTTGTTAGTTTAGAAGCTTTAATCATTTTCTTCAAGTATTCCAATGAATATTTGGCAGTCACAGCTGATCCCTTCAATTCTATTGCTGTATTCCCATCAGATGGAAGTTCAACTTTTGCAGAATGCAAATTTGATTCTGATTCAACAACAAGTTTTTCAGGCTCAGCAGTTAATGTAAGCGAATCTGCTATAATGCCTATGTCTTCAATAGACTCATCAAATATCGATGTAGATGTATATATTTTTACAGGAAAAGTTAAATCAGGAAATTTTGGCTCTTTTTCATCCAAATTGATCAGTGCTAAATTGAATCTCCTCATAGTCTCACCAACAATACTAATTTGCAATTTATTTTTTTTCTCATCTAAACTTAATGATATTGTATCTGAGCCCCTCGCCCTTTTCAACACCTGTCTCAAAGATTCTAAATTAACAGACAATTTTAAAGATTTTTCAACATTATATTCAGAAAATGCAGAAGACAATAAAGTAAAAGCGATCATTGCAACATTAGCAGGATCTAAAGCAATAATCTCTATCTTATCTTTATCAATCTTTAAGGTAACTTCATTTACCAATTCAGATATTATAGAAACGCTTTCTGTAAAATATTTTGGTTCAGCCAATGTTAATTTCATTTTTTAAAAAACCCAACGCTACTTTATATAGTTATTTATAAATTAATTAATATTTTCTATAGGCATATTAAATCTAATATGCTCTCCAAGTATGACTGCATTTAGAGCATTTAAAAAATCTAGTGGCCGCCTCATCTGCCGCCCTAGTCTGTACCAACCAATAATAAGCCTCATGATTTCTACATTTTGGGCAATCTTCCTTTGTTTTTGGCAAAGTTTCTACTTTCTTATCAACAACCTCTATCTTTTTTCCTTTATTTTCTACTTTTTCCTCCATTATTAAAGTAACCTTGTTTTTTTCTTTATATCCACAAGAACAAGTCATTTGTGTTTTTTTTCCAATCTTTTTTGGGATTAAAATAGATTGACACCTAGGACAAAACATTTTATCAACCCCTTATTTTCATAATTTGATTTCCCACTCAATAATATTC
>Ga0213870_1000960_pt1 | contig 13311 bp, 9 predicted proteins | sample WICALVC2017_Meta_FD_160119 | JGI IMG/M metagenome (GOLD analysis project Ga0213870, IMG submission 160119) | Freshwater microbial communities from subterranean cave lake in Wind Cave National Park, South Dakota, United States - WICALVC2017 | ecosystem: Environmental > Aquatic > Deep subsurface >... | reverse complement strand
GTTAATTATGGAGCCACCCTTCGACAAGCTCAGGGTAAACAATTTTCCATTTGGATTAACTTTTGACGATGTTCTTCTTCTTCCAGGTTTTAGTGATTTTTCCCGCAAAAATATAAATTTATCTACAAATTTTACAAAAAAAATTAAGCTTTCTATTCCTCTGGTTTCAGCCCCAATGGATACAGTGACAGAAAGTAAGCTTGCAATCGAATTGGCAAAATTAGGCGGAATCGGAATTATTCATAGGAATTTATCCGTAGAAGATCAAGTCTTAGAAGTTAAAAAAGTAAAAGGGCAAGCTTTATTGGTCGGTGCGGCAATCGGAGCAAACAAAGGATTTGAAGAAAGAGTAAAGTCAATTATTAAAGCTGGCGTAGATGTTGTGGTTGTTGACTCAGCGCATGGATTTTCAAAAAGAGTGATAGAAACGGTCAAATTTATTAAAAAAAATTACAAAAACATTGATGTAGTTGGCGGAAATATCGCAACTTCTGATGGAGCAAAAGCTTTGATAAATGCAGGAGCGGATTCCCTTAGGGTCGGAATGGGCCCGGGAGCAATTTGTACAACAAGAATAATTTCAGGAATGGGAGTGCCCCAAATAACAGCAATACTGGAAACTGTGGGGATTGCAAGAAAATTCGGAGTGCCGGTTATCGCGGATGGGGGAATAAAATATTCAGGGGATATTGTAAAGGCTCTGGCAGCAGGCGCTTCAACGGTTATGATGGGGAGTTATTTTGCTCAATGCCTTGAGGCGCCTGGCAAAACAGTTGTTCTTAAAAAATCAGACGTGCCTTCCAGATTTCAAAATGTCTTCAACCATGGGAGTCAATTTTATCAATTTAAAGAATACAGGGGAATGGGTTCAGAGGGAGCTATGCAAAAAGGAGCAGCGATAAAATCGGAAGATGAATTTCATGGGAAAAATTATAAGGATAAGATATTGGTTGCTGAAGGAGTAGAGGGATTAGTTCCGGTAAAAGGATCTGTTAAAGAATTGGTCGACCAAGCAGTTGGCGGAATAAAATCAGGCATGTATTACGTTGGCGCAAAAAATATACAAGAGCTTTGGAAAAAAGCAAAATTTATTCAAATTACTCAGGCGTCATTAACCGAAAGCCATCCTCATGACATTTTTGTTACCAATCCTGGCAAAAACTACTCATGATTATAATTGTAGACTTCGGATCGCAGACAACTCACTTAATCGGAAGAAGAATTAGAGAGTTGGGAGTTGGGATGAAAGTTTTGCCTCCGGAAAAGATTCTTCACGAAGCTTTGAATGACAAAAGCGTAAAGGGTATTATTCTTTCTGGAGGACCATCTTCTGTTTATGAAAAGAGTGTTCCAACTATTGATAGAAAAATTTTTAATTTGGGAATTCCAATTTTGGGTATTTGTTATGGTTTGCAATTAACAGCGCATTTACTAGGTGGAAAAGTTATTCCAGGAAAAAAAGAATATGGACCAGCCATAATAAAATTAAAAATTAATCCATCGGCAAGCTCAGGGGAAAAATTAAAAATTACGGAAGGATTATCAAATATATTTACTGTGTGGATGAGCCATGGAGATGAAGTTGTGCAGTTGCCAAGAGGATTTGAAGTTTTTGGTTCAACAGAACGTGTGCCTTTTGCTTTGGCTGGAGATTTGAAAAAAAATATTTTTGGATTACAGTTTCATCCGGAAGTAGAACACACACAGTACGGATTACAAATCTTAAAGAATTTTATTAGCTTGTGCGGCCTTTCTTTTCAGAAAACTCAGAATACTCAGAAATCCAGAAATTCTGACAATCAGATTCTCAGGCAATCTGATTCACCGAGTTTTCCGAGTATTCTGGAAAGGATAATTTCAGAAATTCAAAAAACTGTCGGGGAAAGTTATGTGATTGGGGCGGTTTCAGGAGGAGTGGATTCAACAGTTGCAGCTACTTTAACTGCCAAGGCAATAGGGAAAAAATTTATTCCTGTTTTTGTTGACAATGGATTAATGAGAGAGGGAACAGAAAAGCATGTGATTAAAATATTTAAGACAATTGGCATAAACCCTGTGGTAGTAAATGCGGCAGAGGAGATGCTAAGAAGGCTTAAAAAAATTACAGATAGTGAGCAAAAAAGAAAAGTTATTGGCAATTTTTATATAGAAATTTTTGAAAAAGAAATGAAAAAATTATTAGCAAAAAAATTACCTGTAAAGTTTTTACTTCAGGGCACTATTTATTCTGATGTTATTGAAAGCAGAGGGACAAAACATTCATCAAAAATTAAAAGCCATCATAATGTCGGCGGACTTCCTAAAAATATGCAATTAAAACTTTTAGAGCCAATGCGGGATTTTTATAAAGATGAAGTTAGGGAAATTGGGAAAAAGTTAGGATTAGCCTCTGAATTTGTTAACAAGCAGCCTTTTCCAGGCCCGGGATATGCGGTTAGGATTAGAGGGGAAGTAACAAAAGAGCGTTTGGAACAGGAGAAAAAAGCAGACGAGATTGTACTTTCGGAATTAAAAAAAGCAGGAATCTTGCATAATGTTTTTCTTTCTTTTCCAGTTATGACAGGAGCTTATTCAACTGCAGTAAAAGGAGATGGGCGGCATTTTGGAGAAGTAGTTGCGCTTCGCATTGTTGAGTCAAAAGACATTATGACATCCACCTGGAGTAGGATACCGTATGGTGTCCTACAAAAAATTTCATCAAGAATTGTCAATGAAGTTTCAGGTGTTTCTAGAGTTGTTTACGATATAACAACCAAACCTCCGGCAACTATGGAGTGGGAGTAAGGGCTAGCGGAGGTCGAGGGTTTCACCCTTAAACACTATATTTTTAGGTTTGATAATAACCTGTTTTTCTCCCTTTTTTATATATCCTGCGTTGATACTTTGAAATTTATTTTTAGTAATAATTTTTTGTGCTTTTTCAATATCCTTCTCGGGGATGAATAGGGCATAGTCCATTCCCATGTTAAATGTTTGGTACATTTCGTAATCATCTAGATTTGCATGTTTTTGAATAAATAAAAATACTTCCTGCGGGTCAAATATTTTCTCAATAACATAGGTAAAATTTGAACGGGCTCTCATTATTTTTCTCAAACCATGGCCTGTGATATTGGAAGTATAATGAATGGCAATTTTGTTTTTTAGAAGATCTTGTATCAATTTTGCGTAAATATTTGTTTTTGTGAGCAGCGCTTCTCCATATATTTTTCCATTAGATAACTTTGTCGCATAACCTTTGGCAAGATTTTTTGCAACCTCTCTTGCTAGAGACAATCCATTTGCATTTATTCCATTGGCTTTCAATAATAAAATTCTATCGCCTGCTTTTAATTTTTTATCTGTAATTAATTTTTTTGTGGGAGAAATAATCCCAATCGCGGATCCACCAAGATCTATTGATTCTTCTTGAATTATTCCTTTTAGAGTTGGAGTTTCTCCCCCGCCCCAAGTTACACTAGCTAAGTTACATGCACTTTGCCAACCTTTTATTAAATCTTTTGTCCTTTTTTTATTCTTAAACCAGTCACTATTTCCCACTGCCCAATAAGCGTTTATCGTGAGAGGTTTTGCCCCAACTGTAATAAGATCATTAATTATTGTCGCGACAGTGTCATGACCGATAATATCATAATAAGTTTTTCCTGTAATCTCGCGGGTTATATCTGCAATTAAATTTTTTGTACCCAGCCCTTCAATTACGGACGCCATTAGAACATTTCCTTGTTTCCAGACGAAAGCTGATTCTCCACGACTGTCAGAAATTTCCCTAAACCCATTTTTCTTGAGATTTATTCCGGTTTTTGCAGCAGAGACTTGTGCAAGTTTTTTTATCGGATCTTTTGTGTCATAATTATCCCCAACCTGAGAATAGGTAATAGATGTTTGTTTTGTCATAAATTATCTAAAATAAATTTTACTCTTTTCGCAACAGACATTTTTGGAACTTTAACAATAGGAAAATAAAGATTTTTGTAATGTTTTTCAAGTAGTCTTTCTAATTTTTTGATTTCTTCTTTAGATTCTGTTCTGGCATAATCTTTTTCAAATTCTAATTTTTCAAACAAAAATATTTTTTTATAGGAAGTTTTTTTTGCTGCCATGTCCAGATATTTGTCTTTTTGTAGACCAACTAATTCATAATAAGCAAGTGAGTCCGGAATAGCACGGTCTAGAAAAGTTATTTCTTTAGGATTTAATTTGCTTTCATAGTTAATTTTAAAATCTAATATCTTTCTCTGAAAATTACTTTCATTTTTTCTAATTTCGTTTATGGTTTTGCCTTTTTTTAATTCTTGATCTATGAAAATTCTTGCAATTTCATATAAAACCTTATACCCTTTCTTTTCAAGGAGTTTAATAATAGTAGTTTTCCCAGATGATGGTGCGCCAGTAATTACATACCAGTTATTAACCGTTTGCATAAAAGAGTTTATAATCTCTCTTTCGATGGTAATCGAAAAATTCTGCGTCTGAGATTATCAGGGAGAAGTGAGTCGACTTCTACGCCATTTCTTTCCGCAACAAATATTTCAGCAAATGACCTGCCATCTAGGAGAGAGCTGTTTTCCCTTAAAGCATCTGTAATTGCTATCAATGGGGTATGTGGATACAGATAACTTTTAATCTTTGCTCTATGAGCCATAAGACTATCTCGGTATGGGTCATCACCAATACATAAAATTCTATTTTTAGATTCCATTGCGTTTGCCATAAAAGAGGGGTTGTCTGAAGATATTCCTTGACGCCTGAGCCATTTGAAATGGGTTAGCGCTATGGGGAAAGGGCCTGGTTTAAACCTTGTGTCTTTTCCTTCGGGATATTTTCTGGGGCGAATATCGTCTTCTGTTACTATAATTTCAGGTTGAGGAAGATCCCAGACAGCAAATGACTTTCTAATAAATAATTCATGTCCCGAAGAAAGAACAGCAAAGTCTAGGGGTGCTCCTTCCTCTTTTAAACGTTCTAGAGCATGCATAAACTCTAGTGCTCCGCTACAGGGTCTTGGCCACATTTCGCCGGCCCAGTCTTTTTTTCCTATCTCATTAATTAAATAACTCAATTTGGTTCCCACAAGCATCTGAGTAATAGTTATTTCTGGAGATCTTTCGTTCCAAATAAGCGAGTTGCTTTTTGATTCTGGAATAAGTTGCGCAACCTGCGCCCCCTCTCTGTTAAAAAAATCAAGAGCTTTTTGTATTAGATTAGCCTTTTCATCTTTAGCCCAATCTAGAATATCACTAGTTAATTCGGAGGGGGTTCTTCCATGCAATCCAATGGTTTCAAATATGTATGTTCCTAGCTCTCCAAATATTTTGGCTATAGCTAGTTCATAGGCTTTTTTGACATTCATTTTGTCTGGGCTATCAACAGACGTATAAAACAATGTCTCGTCAAAGTCAGAGACGATAAGGTATCTTTTATTGTTATGCATTTTTAATATATTTAATCATATTTTCAAAAATTGGTAAACCCTGAGGCCGAAGGTCCTGAGCTTGCCGAATGGACTTATTAATTTTCATTCTTCTCCAATTTGGGTGTTGTTCGATTTTTACAAATCGTTCGGGGTGGGGCATGAGACCTAGTATTCTTCCTGTTGGATCGCAAATTCCCGCAATCGCATCTAAAGAGCCATTTGGATTTTGGGGATATTTTTGTGTAGGTTTACCTTTTTCGTCAACATAACGAAAAACGACAAGATTGGATTGTTCGACTGTTCTTAAAGTTTTATTGTTGGCAAAAAATTTTCCTTCGCCATGAGCCACTTGGAAAGAAATATGGCCATTGCTAAATTGCTGCATTGCTCTATTGTTGAGAAATACGCATTTGGAGGTTGGGTCAATTTTTAGGTTGACCCAACGACATTCAAAACGCCCTGAATCATTGTCGGTTAATGTTGCCTGCATTTTCCCTATTGTTCTAAAAGGGAGAAGTCCTGTCCGAATCAAAACTTGAAATCCATTACAAATCCCAATTATCAAAGTATCTTTTCTTTCGATAAATTTTTTAAGTTCTTCTGAGAAAAATGATGTTAATTCTACTGCCAATATTTTCCCAGAAACTATATCGTCTCCATAAGAAAATCCCCCTGGGATTGCGAGAATATTATATTTTTTTAGATTTTCACTTTTGTCTCTTAATTCATTGACATGAACTATTTTCGGATCTCCTCCTGCAATTTTAAAAGCAAAATAAAGTTCCTCGTCGCAGTTAGTTCCTTCTGTTTTTAAAACTAAGACTTTTGGCATCATAGAAATATCAAATATTAAATATTCATCTTAACCAAATATTTTTTGCATAGGTTTTTTCCATGAATTTTTCAAAACGTCAAGATTAGCAGAGAAAATTTGTTTTCTGTTTTGATAAACATCTAATGTGTTTTGTTTTTGCGTCTTACCCAAAATTACAAACGGGATATTTTTGAAAAGTTTTTGAGCAATTTTTTCATTTTCAAGTTCGATAATAAAACAGCCGGCGGTTTCATTGAAGAGACAATTATCGAGACGGAGATCCCGAAACAAGTTCGGGATGACAAGTTGTGCGCCCATATTGCCTCCGACGCACATTTCAAAAATTGTCGTAATTAATCCTCCTTCGCTTACATCATGACAAGATAAGATTTTGTTTTTTTGTATGGCACTATAAATGGCATTTAAGGTTTGGGGTAATTTTTTTAGATTAACTTTGGGAATATTATTTCCTACAATTCCACTAACATCAAAGTAAACGGAACCTCCCATATTTTCAAAATCTGGTTTTCCGACAAGGAGAATAACTGAGTTTTGCTTTTTAAAATCCGAAGAAACTGTTTTTTTAATATCAGGAACTTTTCCAAAAACTGAGATGCAAAGAACAGGAGGAATTTTAATTATGTTGCCATCTTTTCCCCTATAGGTTGATGACAAGCTATCTTTTCCGGAAATAACAGGAATTTTTAAAATCTTCATAAAATCGCAAACCGCATCAACAGATTTATCTAAAGACCACAAAGATTCTTCATCCGGAAATGGCCAAATATAATTGTTGATTAAAGAAGCATTTTTATAATCTCCTCCAACAGCTACGTAATTTGAAATTGCTTCTGTTCCCGCCCATATGCTTCCCCAATATGGATCAATTTTATTTAGAATTGGATTAAGACCGTGAGATACGATCATTCCGTAAGGCTTATTTAATAAAGGGCGAATTACTGCTGCGTCATTTGGTCCATCCATTTTCTCTCCGCTAAAAGGTTGTAAAATATTTGTTCCTTGAACAGAATGGTCATAGAGTCTTACAACTGATTCTTTGGAACATACATTTCCGTGAGAAAGAACTTTTTTAAGTTTAATAGTCCATTCTTTTTGATTCGAGGGAATTGTCATTCTGGCCCATTCGGCGGTGAGCTCAGGGCGTCGAACCGCTTGTCCAGAATCAGATTCTGGGTGCGCTTTCGGCTTACCAGAATGACTTACCGGATTTATTGCCTTCATTATTCTTTGGGGAAGACCATGATGCAGAAATTCCATGTCGAGACTACAAACTTGTTTCTTGCCAAAGAATACTTTTAATTTCTTGTGACTTTCAAATTTTCCTAAAACAGAAATTTCTACGTTATATTTTTTACATATCTTTTTGAATTGCGAGAGTTTGGTTTTAGGAATTGCCAGTATCATTCTTTCTTGTGATTCGGAAAGCCAAATTTCCCAAGGAGAAAGTCCTTGATATTTAAAAGTTGCATTTTTAAGCTGGACACTAACTCCTAACCTTTGTCCTAATTCTCCGATTGCTGAGGATAACCCTCCGCCTCCGCAGTCTTGAATTGCCCGAATAAGTCTTTTGTCTCTTGCTTCAATAATTGCATCAAAAGTTCTCTTTTCTTCTATTGCATTTCCAATTTGTACTGCCTGAGCATTTGCTGTGATTGTTCTATCTGTCATTTCTCCTGATGAAAAAGTTGCTCCATGAATTCCATCTCTCCCAATCCTTCCTCCAATGCTAATAATCAAATTTCCTTTTTTAGGTTTCCCGATTTTAGAGAATTTTTTTGGCAAGATACCGTATGCTCCAACAAGAACAGTTGGTTTTGCCCGAAAATCATCATGAAAATGAAAAGAACCGTTGTTTGTTGGAATACCCATCCTATTTCCGTAATCTTTCACTCCTCTTACAACATGTTTTAAAAGATAGCTGGGATGAAGACACCCGTCTGGCAGTTTTGATAAAGAAAGATTTGGATCTGCCAGGCAAAATATATCGGTTGAGATAAGAGTTTTTCCGCCATGTCCTGTCCCGACAATATCTCGGAATACGCCTCCACTTCCTGTCATTGCTCCTCCGTATGGTTCAATTGCAGATGGGCTATTATGAGTTTCCCCTTTTCCAGATATTGCCCAGCCATCGTAAAAATCCATAACACCAGAATTGTCCACGAATGCTGAGACGATATTTTTACTATATTTTAATGCTTCCTTTTTTAATCTTTTTATCAAAGGTTCTTTTTCAATTCCATCAACGAATAATTTTGCCTTAAATGTTTTGTGTCCAGAATGTTCACTCCATGTTTGAGCAATTGTTTCTAATTCGCAATCTGTTGGATCTCTTTTTATTTTTGTAAAATAGTTTTGAATAACTTCCATTTCTTCAAGGTTTAAAAATAGTTTATCTTGAGAAAGAGACATAAGTTCTTTTTCATCCATTTTTCCAATATTTATTATGGAAGTTGTCCCAGAGACGCCTTTGATAATAAGTGTTTTTGGTTTTTGGTCAATTACTCTTTCTACCATTTTATTCATCAAAAGTTTTTCAATTATTAAATCAATTTCTTTTTTATTCAGTTTTCCATAGAAGCCATACTCAGTACTTGAATCAGCTGCGATTAAATTTATTCCTAAATCTTTTGCAGATTTAATCATAGAAGCAACTTGTGGATTCATAACTCCAGGCTTGTAGCCAACTTCTATTAGATAGGGAGTATTATTTATTAGTTTTCTATTAAGAGTTGATATTTGAGTCAGGTCTTCACAAAAAAGAGTGTCTTTTAATAGTGCTGCTTGAGATTTGGTAATACCTTCCAGTCTATAGACTCTTGCGGTTCTTACTTTTTTAAGATTACTAATGTTGAAGGTCTTTTTTGCCTCTTCTAAAATTCCTTTTCCTTTTAATTCTAATTCTTTTTCCGCAACTCTTACTTCCTGAATTACCATAATTATATATTCTGTAGATTTTTGGTAATTCTTTTATTGATATTTCCTTCTTGTTTGATAAATTTTTTTCCTGTTATTTTTTCATAGATTGTAATATAGCGGTTACTTACTTGGTTAATAAAAGACCGTGGCATTTTTGGAGGCTTTCCATCTCCTTTATATCCTCGCTTTGCATACCAAATACGCAAGAATTCTTTATCAAAATTTTCTGGCTCTTCTCTTTTTTTAAATCTTTCTTTATAAGTTTTTTTAATCCAGAATCTTGAGGAATCTGGCGTATGGATCTCGTCAATTAGCATGAGTTTTCCTCCGCCAGTTGGCGGATAGAGTCCAAATTCATATTTTGTATCAACCAAAATAATTCCTGCTTTTGCACAGATCGCTGTCCCTTTCTCAAAGAGGCTAAGAGATGCTTTTTTCATTTGCTTCCATATCTTTTCGGATACAATTTTTTTCTTTAGAATCTCTTTTTCTGTAAGTCTTTGGTCATGACCGACTTCTGCTTTTGTTGTAGGAGTAATAATTGGAGTTTTCAATTTCTGATTTTTTTTCAAACCATCCGGAAATTTAAGTCCGTAAATTATTCTTTCTCCTTTTGAGTAAGCAGTCCAAATAGAAGTTGAGGTGACTCCGCTAATATATCCTCTAACAACCATTTCAATAGGAATGAGTTTGCAATTTTTTACAACCATTACATTTGGGTCGGGGATCGAAATTAAGTGATTGGGAATTATATCTTTTGTTTTTTCAAACCAGAATTTACTTAACCCTGTTAGAATTTGTCCTTTAAAAGGTATTAATCCTAGGACTCTGTCGAATGCGGATTGTCGATCGGTTGTAATTATTATCCGGTTATTTTTAAAAATGTAGTAATCTCTTACTTTTCCCTGATATTTTTTCCCAAAAGTTTTGGGAAGATCAACCGTTTTTAGAGTTTTCATTTATTTTGTTTGTAAGTAATTTTTCCAGCCAATTTTTTCCAATCTCTCTGCTTTTTTAGAAACACCCAAAGATAAATCTTTTTTGTAGGCAATCAATTTTCTCTCCAAATTTTTATCAGAGGTTGCCAGAATTTGAACAGCCAAAATCCCTGCGTTTTTAGCATTATCTATTCCAACAGTTGCAACAGGAATTCCGGGAGGCATCTGCACTGTTGAGTATAAGGAATCAACGCCGCTTAAAGCGCCTCCTTTTAAGGGAACGCCGATAACAGGAAGAGGAAAATGTGCAGCAACTACTCCTGCCAAATGAGCTGCCAATCCTGCTCCTGCAATAATCACTTTAATCCCCATCTTTTTAAAATTTTCGATATTGCTTAGTGTTAAATTTGGAGATCTGTGAGCTGAAGAGACAGTGAATTTGTATGGAATATTAAATTCTTCCAAAACTTTTGCTACAGCACTCATTACTTCCAAGTCAGAATCTGAGCCAAGCAAAATCCCAACAAGTGCTTTTTTCATTGTAAAATTTGTTGAATATCTTTTACCATTTTCCTACATTTTTTGGGGGCAAGACCAATATGTGCTTTTGGATTAAACAGTTTTTCTAATTCCTCAGTTTTTATAAACTGTGTTATTCTTTTATCATACATAATTAAATGAGTCAATGGGTTTGTTTGTTTAATTTGAATTTCATCGCACGCCTTCATAGAAAGTTTCCTTAAAATCTCATGCATTTGTTGTCTGTTGGCGCCTTTTTTTACCGCTTCCATTAAAATAGCTTCTGTTGCAGCAAATGGTCCATAGGCATTCAAATTTTTTTCAATTTGTTTCTTATTTATAATTAACCCATCTACAATTTTAATACTGCTTTGTAACACTTCATCTACTGCCAAAAACATCTCGGGTAAATAGATTCTTCTGTTTGCTGAATCATCTAGAGTTCTTTCCAAAAGCATATTTGCACTATTATCCTTTGCAATATTTGCAAGGTTATTTATCACCCTTGCCAAAGAACAAATCTGTTCTGATTTCCATGGGTTTTTTTTGAAGGGCATGCTAGAGGATCCAACTTGTTTCTCGGAAAACTGTTCTTGCCATTCTGAAAAACCAGGGGACTGCATTATGCGCAAATCAAAAGCAAATTTACTTAGCGTTTGGGCTACTCCCGAAAGAAAACTTGCAATAAAGTATTCAATTTTTCGCGGAGCAATTTGAGTTGAGATATCAACACTGTCAATTCCCAAATTTTCCATGATTTCTTTTTCCAAATCTTCTGCTTTTTTCTCACCGGATAATCTTACATAACTGGCACTTGTTCCAACTGCGCCTTTTATTCCTTTTCCTTTTAAATTTTTCAAAACAAATTTTAAAAAATTAAGATCTAATAATATATCCTGTGCATAAATTGCAAAACGGTATCCAAGGGTTGTTGGTTCTGCGGGCTGAAGGTGAGTATACGCCATACATGGAAGATTTTTATATTCTTTAATTTTGCGACCAAATTCGGAAAGTAATTCTTTTAAACTTTTTTCTATTAAATTCAAAGACTCTTTATAGCGAATAGTATCGGTATTATCCTCAATATCATAAGAGGTTGCGCCAAGATGAATTTTTCCTCCTCCTATTTTGGCACTTGAAGCATATGTTTTTATTTCTGCCATTAGGTCGTGTTTTATTATCTTTTCTATTTCATGGGATTTTTCTATGTCAATTTTGTCCTTATTTTTTACAATATCATCAAGCTCTTTTTTGCCAACCAAGCCTTCTTTGTGTTGAGCTGTTGCCAATTCTACCCAGATTTTTCTCCAAAGTTTTCTTTTGTAGACTTCAGACCAAATTTTTTTCATTTTTTCTCCACCATACCTCCATGTGAATGGGGAAAGATATGTTGAGTAATCAAAACTTTTCATTTTAGAGCTTGATAATTTCATTTCTTTTTGCTCCGGTTGAAATATATTTTATTGGAGTTTCTGTTAATTTTTCTATCTCTTTCAAATATTCTTTTGTTTCTTTAGGTAGATTAGCATATTTTGTAATTCCTTTTGTTGGTTTGTTCCAGCCTTTGAATGTTTTGTAGACAGGTTTTATTTTGGAGAGGAAACTTGCATCTCCGTCATAATAACTGACTTTTTTTCCCTTGAAAGTATAATGAGTGCAGATTTTTATTTCAGAAAAATTATCTAAAATATCAATTTTTGTAATTGCTAACTGTGTAAATCCATTTATATAACTTGCAAATTTGAGAAGCTCAATGTCTAACCATCCGCACCTTCTTGGTCTCCCAGTTGTGGCGCCAAACTCTGCTCCAATTTTTCTTAATTTTTTACCAGTGCCATTTAATAATTCTGTTGGAAATGGACCTTCACCAACGCGCGTTGCATAGGCTTTTGCAATTCCAATTACATTGTCTATTTTATCAACCGGAATTCCCGCTCCTGCATTTATTCCACCTGTCAAAACTGTGGACCCTGTTACAAATGGATATATCCCCCAATCATTATCCAAAATTGCTCCCTGAGCTCCTTCCAAAAGAATATTGTCTTTATTCTGCAAAGCAGAATAGATTAGTGGATAAGGTTCTTTGACGTATTGTTTTATTTTTTCTCTAAAATCAAAAAAAGTTTCTTCAATATTTTTTTGATTTAGTGTTTCGGCCTCGAGAGCTTTAAGGATTTTATTCTTTACGAGAAGCTGAATTTTGAGTTTTTCCGAAAACGATTTCTTATCCATTAAATCTGCAATTCTTATCCCGTTATAGCTTACTTTGTCAGAATATGTTGGCCCTATTCCTCTTCCTGTTGTTCCGGTTTTTCCTTTCCCCTTGGCTTTTTCAAAGAGCGCGTCCAAAAGTTTGTGATACGGCATTATCAAATGACATCTGGGAGAAATAAATAGTCTGCCCTGAAGTTTTATACCGTTTTTCTTAAGCAATTCAATTTCGGTAAGTAAGACCTCCAAATCTACGACAACACCATTTGCAATAATCACTTTAGTTTTAGGGTGAAAAATTCCCGATGGTACAAGATGAAGAGCGAATTTTCCAAATTTGTTTATTACCGTGTGGCCTGCGTTGTTGCCTCCGTGGAAGCGGATGACATAGTCAGATTTTTCAGAGAGATAATCAATAATTTTTCCTTTTCCTTCGTCTCCCCATTGTGCTCCGATAACCACATTTAGAGCCATAA
>Ga0213870_1000959_pt1 | contig 13322 bp, 19 predicted proteins | sample WICALVC2017_Meta_FD_160119 | JGI IMG/M metagenome (GOLD analysis project Ga0213870, IMG submission 160119) | Freshwater microbial communities from subterranean cave lake in Wind Cave National Park, South Dakota, United States - WICALVC2017 | ecosystem: Environmental > Aquatic > Deep subsurface >... | reverse complement strand
CCAATGTAATTATATTTTTTATTTTTTTTGCATAGTTCAATATTAATTCTTCATCAAGCGGCTTGACAAATCTTGCATTAATAATAGTTGCATTGCACTTCAGCTCTTCAACAACCTGCATGGCATCGTACAAAATTGGCCCAACACCCAAAATCAATAAGTCATTTCCTTCTTTGATTATCTCTCCTTTTCCGATTTCAAGCTTTTTAAATTCTGGATCAAGACCAACTCCAACTCCATTTCCCCTTGGATACCTCAAAGTGCATGGCGCTTTAACCAAAGTTGCAGTGTAAAGCATGTGCTGCAGCTCATTCTCGTCTTTTGGAACCATCATTATTACATTGGGAATTGCCCTAAAGTAAGCAATGTCAAATGGCCCGTTATGAGTTGGCCCGTCATCGCCAACCAAGCCTGCTCTGTCCAATGCAAATATAACGCCAAGATTCTGCAGGCATACATCATGAATAATTTGATCATAAGCTCTTTGCAAGAAGGTTGAGTATATAGCGCATACTGGTTTCATTCCAGAAATTGCCAATCCTCCTGCAAATGTGACTGCATGCTGCTCTGCAATTCCAACGTCAAATGTTCTTTCTGGAAAATGCTTCTCAAATTTGTTCAAGCCAGTGCCTCTTTTCATTGCAGCTGTTATTGCAACAATTCTTTTGTCTTGATCAGCAATCCTTATCAAAGCATTTGCAAAAGCATCTGTCCATGTAAGTTTTGTAGTTGTAACATACTTTTGCCCGTTTATAGGATCAAAAGGCGACATTCCATGAAACTTGTCAATGTCTTTTTCTGCAAACTCATAACCCTTTCCCTTTTCTGTTTTAACATGCAACAAAACAGGACCTTTCAGATCTTTGATATTCTGCAATGCAGGTATAAGTTCGTCTAAGTTATGCCCATCAATCGGGCCAAAATACTGGAAACCCATGCTCTCAAAAAATAACCCTTGAGTTGCCAAAGTTCTCAATAACTCCTCTGCTTTGCTCAGCTTGTTAACACTAGATTCTCCAATGCCGATTTTCCTCAAAAAATTTCCTGTTTTTCTTCTTAATTCAAAATAACCAGGGTGCAAAACAATTTTGTTTAAATGATTAGACATAGCACCAACATTTGGAGAGATTGACATTCTGTTGTCATTTAAAATGACCAAAATGTCTGTTTTAGAGGCTCCTGCATTATTCAATCCTTCAAATGCCAACCCAGCTGTTATTGCCCCATCCCCAACAATGGCAACAACTTTGTAATTTTCATCTTTGAAGTCGCGCGCTTTTGCAATGCCAAGCGCAGCTGAAATTGCAGTTGAGGCATGCCCTGCTCCAAAAACATCATATTCTGATTCCTCAATGTTGCAAAAACCGCATATTCCTTTGTACTGCCTTAATGTATGAAAATTGTCTCTTCTTCCTGTAACAATTTTATGAGGATAACTTTGATGTCCTGTATCTATAACAATTTTATCATAAGGCGCATTGTAAACATAATGGACCGCTAGTGTTAATTCAACTGCTCCCAATGGTCCGCCTAAATGGCCGCCGTTTTTAGAAACTACTTCTAAAATCTTTTCTCTTATTTCATGTGCAAGAATATTAAGGTGCTGCCTGTCTAAACTTTTAAGGTCCTTGGGAGAATTTATAATGTTAAGAATGCTAGGTTCTTTTTGTTCCTTAACCTGTTCTTCATCACTAATCTGCTGTCCCAATAACGAGCTTTGAGATTTCTTTGATGACAATAGCTTCTTAAGAGTTTTATCGCGCTTCATTACACACCCCTTGCTGAAGCGAAGATTATTTTTAAGTTTATAAAGGTTTTGAATTCAGATTATAAACAGTAAATGCAATAATAAATTTTATAAATACAAAAAAGATTATTTCTTAAATGATTAAAAAAATAAAAGGCAAATATGTAGTTATGTCAGAGCATACTGGCAGAGTGTTTGGCAGGTACAACACTAAAAAAGAGGCAGAGAAAAGACTCAGGCAAATTGAGTTCTTTAAGCATTTGAAATCAAGCCCTATGCTGCAAAGAAGATTAAAGAAAAAATCATTGATTAAAAAATAATTTAGAGTTATTGTGCAAAGCCCAAAAAATCGTGGCATTTAAATATGTATTATGTTTTTATATTTAGTTAATGAAGCCACAATCTGTAAAAACAGTATGTAAAGCCTTAAAAGAATTAGGGTTTATATTTGTTAGGCAAAGAGGAAGCCATCTTCGCTTTGTACACCCAGATGATAGAAAAACGACAGTACCTTCCCATTCTGGAGAAGATATTGGTCCTAAGCTTTTGAATAAAATAGCAAAGGATATAGAAATCGATAAGGATGAATTTGAAAGAGTTTTAAGCAAATACTAGCTTGGAGCCATGAAGGGGTACTTCAACTTCTTTTATATCTACTTTCCTTATTATTGGTGTATTATCCTCTAAGCATAGTTCTATTACTTCCTTGACTCTCTTCATTAATTCCTTTTTATCTTTAGCTTGCGTATGGCAGCCTTGTAATTCCGGCACATCCGCTACATAATATCCATCTTCATCTTTCTCAACTATTACCTTAAACTTCATGACTTTACTGGTTTTTTTCATCATATACGCAAGTGGAGCATAAAGATATAAATCTTTCGGAAAAATGAAATATGGTTTCGGCTTTGTCAAGTTAAAGAACATTTATTTCTCTTCCAGAAACGTCATCTGCGGCAGGTTGGCTTTTGATTTTTCCTTTAATGCCTGTGAATGGACTTTTTGTACATATTGCTTTGCATGATTTAAGTCTTCAGCCCTGAAAAGAAACAAGACTTCATTTGAGTCATCTGCATTCTGCCAAACATGCTCTAAATACATCCCTTCTTTTGCATGCATCGGCGCATGCTCTTTCAGCAATTTCTTGATGTCTGCGAATTTCACTCCTTTAAGCTTTGCCAGTATGTGCGACATGAATTGGAATAGAGTTTGATGATATATAAAAGTTATTGGTTTTTGTGCAAAGCCAGTTTTCCAGATACCTTTAAAAACCCCCTAGCATTCCACTACACTATTACCCGCTAACTTTACTGTTTCGACAGGAGGGCAAATGGAAAAGGAACAGATACAAGCTGCATTATCAAAAGCAAAGGATATTTCTGAGAAAAGAAATTTCAAGCAAAGCTATGACTTAATCATAAACTTAAGAGGTATTGATTTAAAGAAGCAGGAGCATCAAATAGATGTATTTGTTACATTGCCTCATTCAAGAGGAAAGAAAGTAAAAGTGTGTGCTTTGGTTGGGCCTGAGCTGGAAGAGCATGCAAAGGGAATTTTTGACTTTACAATAATGTCTGACAATTTTCAAAAATACAAGGATAAGAAAGACATTAAGAAGGTTGCAAATGGGTTTGACTTCTTTATTGCGCAGGCAAATATAATGCCAAAAGTAGCAACTGTATTTGGAAGAGTATTTGGACCAAGGGGTAAGATGCCAAATCCAAAATCAGGCTCTGTAGTTCCGCCTAATGCAAACCTAAAGCCATTATATGAAAAGCTTCAGAAAACTGTGAGGGCAATCAACAAAACAGCTCCTTTAATTCAATGCCCAATAGGTACAGAGGATATGGATATTAAGGATGTGGCTGAAAATGCCTTGACTGTTTATAGCTCATTATTGCAAGTGCTACCAAATGAAAAGCACAACATAAAGGACATATACATCAAACTCACAATGGGCAAGCCTGTAAAAGTGGGAGAAAAATTAGAAGTACAAAAGGAGGTTAAATAGTCAAACAAAATTAAATTCAACAATCCGAGAGCTTCCTCTGAAAGCAGAGTGAAGGAAGAAACCTGCTTTCGCAGTTGGATTTGATTGAAAAAATAAAATATCCATATTAACAAAAATCAAAATGGCAGAACAAGTCCAAGCACATATTGCACAATACAAAAAGGACATTGTAAGCAATTTGATAGATTTAATTAGTGATTATCCTATAATAGGTGTTGTCAACATGGAGAATCTTCCCGCTCCTCAATTACAAATCATGAGAGCTCAGCTAAGAGGCAGCTTTTTCATAACAATGACCAAAAGAAGGCTGATGAAGCTTGCAATTGAGCAAACCAAATCAAAGAAAAAAGGCATTGAAAAGCTTGAAGCACATTTAGGCGGAATGCCTGCCTTGATATTCACAAAAGAAAATCCATTCAAGCTAAGCAAGACATTGCAGAAAAGCAAAAGCCAAGCTCCTGCAAAAGCAGGGCAGACAGCGCCAAGAGATATTATAGTAAACAAAGGACAAACTTCATTTGCGCCTGGCCCTATCATTGGAGAGCTTGCTTTGGCAGGCATTAAATCAGGAGTTGAAGCTGGCAAAGTAGCGATAAAAGAAGACGCTGTTGTTGTGAGAGCCGGAGAAAAAATCAAGCCAAAGGTCGCTGAAATTTTGACAAGGCTTGGCATACAGCCAATGGAAGTTGGCCTGGACTTAGTTGCTGTCTATGAAAATGGCTTGATTTATGGAAGGGATGTTTTGTCAATTAACGAGAATGACTATAAAAACAGATTAATGAATGCCTCAAGATGGGCGTTCAATCTTGCAAACTACGCAAGCTATCCGACAAAAGATACAATAAGACTGCTGATTGGAAACGCGTATAATGATGCCAAAGCGCTTGGCATTGCGCAAAATATATTTGACAAGGAAATTATTGATATTTTATTGGGCAAGGCTGAGCAGCAAATGCTGAGCCTGAAAACAGTAGCCAACATAGACGTTTTTGAAAGAGCTCACGAAGAAAAAACCGAATCAAAAACTGAAGTTGAGCAAAAAATAGAACTTACTGAAATAAAAGCCCCAACAAGAGAGGAATTGGAAGCCAACATAAAGATGAGGGAAAAGCAGAAAGAAGTAAAGGAAGTCGAGAAAATATATCATGAACTCCACAAAAAATCAATAGAGGAGCAAGAGAAGAAAAAAGAATAAAATAAATCAAATTCAATAATAAAAAATAACAAAAATAAAAATTGAAAATAAATCAAAATAACAATTAGGAGGTAAATAAAATGGAATATGTGTATGCAGCTATGTTGCTTCACAAAGCAGGACAGAAAATAGATGAAGCAGGCATAAAGAAAGTGCTTGAAGCAGCTCATGTCAAGGTAGACGACGCAAGAGCTAAAGCGCTTGTATCAGCTTTGGAAGGGGTAAACATAGACGAAGCGATTGAGAAAGCAGTTATGCCAATTGCTGTAGCAGTAGCGCCAGCAGCAAGTGGGGCAACAGCTCCAAAGGTTGATGAGAAAAAGAAGGATGAAGAGGAAAAGAAATCGGAAGAAGCTGCGGCTGTAGGATTAGGACAATTATTTGGTTAGATGAATTATATTCATGGCCTCACCAAGAGAATTGGTTGAAGAACTTAACAAGCATAGAGTAGAGGTATCTAAATTAAGGGATGTGCTTAATGAGCTGGACAGAGAAAAGGAGCAATGGTTCAGGAAAAAGGATGAAATCTCTAAAAAAATAAAAGAATCAATACAAAAGATAAAAGAGGACAAAACAAAAAGAGACTCCTTGACGCAAGAGGTAAAAGAGCTAAAGCCAAAAAGAGACAGCATAAACAAAGAGATAACTGCAAAATTAAAAGAATTTGACAATTTAAAGAAAGAGAAAATATCACTTGCAAAGTCATTGGACATGTCGAAAATCGCAAGAGGCGTGAGTAAGCAAACGATTTTCGAGCATGCTCAAAAACCGAAGGTTTTTGACATAAAAGAATCTCCTTCTAAGATTAAGCAGCACATTGAAAAGCTGGAATTCAAGATAGAAACAGAGGCAATTTCCTTTGAAAAAGAAAGGGAATTGATGAAAAAAATAAAGGGATTAAAAAAATTATATGGGAAATCCAGCGTTATTGAGGAAGTTAATAAAAAAATGGGGGACATTTCTGATGAAATCAAAAAAATGAGGAAAGATACAAATGAATCCCATGAATCACTACAAGATAAGGCAAGGCAAAGCCAAGTTTTGCATGAGGAAATATTGAAGATTTCTGCTGAGATTGACAAGATCAAGGTTGATGAAGAGAATGCTTTCAAAAAATTCTCTGAATTCAAGAAAAAATTTAATGGAGTAAATGAGCAATTAAAAGAAAAACTGAAAGAGATGAATCATGTTAAAGAGCAATTAGACAAAATAAGCACTGAAAAAAAGGAGAAAAGAAGGCTTGAACAGGAATCATTCTTAAAATCAAAAGAAGACGCTGTAAATGAGAAAATCAAAAGAAGAGAAAAGCTCACAACAGAAGACTTGCTTGTTTTTCAGAAATTTGGGAAATATTAAGATAAATTAATCAAAATTTTTACTTACTCAAGAACTCGGTGTATCGGCATTGCCCGCAAGTCCATCTATTTGCATGCTTTGCCATGAAAGTTCCAGAGCCGCATTTTGGGCATGATTTATTTTTTCTTTCAACTTTATTGCCAGATACTTGATATAGTTTCCATCTGCCTTTCAATTTTTTCTTCACTTGCTCTTTTGCCATTTTGATTTTTAATTTTGGAATATTTTTTAAATATATGGGCGAGTCGGTTAATGTCGACGAGCTGTAACATTTGCCGAAGGCATATTGAATTTTTTTATTTGTTTTAGTTAAAGTTATCCTTTAGTTAATGTTTTTATTATTATTTGCCGCGACATTAGGGCATTTTCAATAATTAAATAATTTTTAAAAATCTACTCTTTTTTCGTTTCTTTTGCCTTTTTATCTTTCTTTTCCTTTGCTTTTGGCTCTATGAACTGCTTTTTGTTTTCATCAGCGTAAACATAAGCTATCACTTCTGCTTTTTTATCCCCAAATGAATTATAGATGTGCCTTATTGCAATTAATTTATCATCTATCTTTAGTTGGGATGCTATTAAAGACATAACTTCTGGGTAAGAAGGCGTTGCCTTCTCAAATTCTAATGTTGCTGTAATCATTGTTCTTGACAGCAATGGCTCTTCCTTTTTGTTTGTAATATTCATTTGCATAGAAATCACCTTACTTTAATAGCGTACTCTCCTTTTGATTTGATTCCTATCTTTTCAGCAACTAATGATTTATTGGCATCAACAATGTACAAGCGTCCCTGCCAGTTTGTTGAAAACTGGTTTGTTTTGCATATAGGGCACTCATTTCCATCTACAATCATCTTGCATCTCTTGCATACTTTTTTTTTCATTTTTTATGCTCTCTTTTCTCTTTGTGTTCCTTATGCTCCTTGTGCTCTTTTTCTTCTTTTTTAGGAGCTTTTTCTTCTAACTCCTCCTTTATCCAGTCTAATCTGCCAAGTCCTTGCTGCCTCATTGTAAGTCCAAGCTTTGGGTTTAGAATATCTTTAAATGAAACAGCTATTATTCTTGCTCTGCAAAGGTCATTAACCTTTAATGTCCTTTTTGTTTCCTTGCCTGCTAATGTTTTATCCTTGCTAAAGCTTACAAAATCATCCATGGTTTGACTTATATGAATCATGCCGTCTATAGGTCCTATGTTAATAAATGCGCCAAATTCAGCAATGTCTTTTATTTTGCCAAGGACTACTTCCTGCATTTCTGGCTTAAATGTTAAAAGCTCGAATGACACATCATAATATGATGCACCATCGCCTGGTATTATAACTCCTTCTCCAATATCTTTCATTCCAGATACATCTACAACAATGCCCAAGTCTTTTGAAATAAATCCATTGTACTTTATCTTTATTCTCTTGATTACAGCTTCTTCCAGAGGCAGATTGAATAGGTTAGGAGGCACTCTGATGTGGTCTTTTAACTCTACTTTATAGAACATTTTAACGTACTTAGGAAAAAGGTGTCATTTATAAAGCTTTCTTTCAATCCGTCAGAAATTTTTATTATATATAAAACTTGTAAAAATTTCTGATCGTGATCAAAAACCACTATAAACTTTGCATAAGCAATATGTTTTTTTATCTGTAATTGTGGTTTTTGACAAATTCAAGATATTTTTTCTGCCTCAATATGATTACAGAAGCTCCTTTTTTAAGCAGTTCTTTTTTAAGGAGTATGTCTTGGGTTGCTATTATAGTGTCTTTGCTTAGACTATCTAATATTAATGAATCAACATCCTTTTGCTCGGATTTGAGTACGTCAATGTTCTTCAATTTAATCAGCTTTAAAGCGAATTGCGCAGCTTTTTTGTTTTTGCCACTTTGTTTTTCAATTATATTTTCCAACTCTTTAATAGACTGCTCAAAAATAAACAATTTATAGTTGAAATTGCATACTCGGTTGAATTCTGAGAATATGTCTACTATAAACTTGTAAGGTATCATCAAAAAATTAGTGTCAATGATTATTTTTTTCATTAAGGTGCGAGATTGAAGCATTTGATATAAATATTTCTATTCTATATTAAGTTTTGAAAAATTGTTGATTTTATGATAAAAAATATTAAAGGTAGGCATATTGTCCTTTAATCGTTCTTAATGTCTTCTTCAACTATCATGTTGGCAATAACTTATTTTTTTATTCAAAATATTTTTAAGCAATGTTGTTTTCTTACAATAATATGAAAGGACTTGTTATAACATCAAAAGGCATAGAAGATGTAGCTGCCATAGAAATAAAGGAATTGATTAATGCCGAATGCAAGGCTGAGGAAGGCTGCGTGATTTTTGATTTCAAGGACTACAAAGATTTATGCTTATTGTGCTATAAATCCCAATCTGCTGATAGGGTTTTATACTTAATCGGCAATTTTGCCTTTGAGAATTTTTTTGACGATTTTGAAAAGTTTATTGGAAAATTAAACCTTGGCGAATGGATTAAAAATTATGCAAAAATAAAAATTGAATGCATCAGATTGGGAACACATGATTTTAAAAGTATTGAGATTGAAGCAAAATCTGCTGGATTCATACTAGGAAAAGCAAAGGGCAAAGTTAAAGTAAACAAGGATTATGAAATTATTTTTTTGGTTTATATTATTGATAATAAATGCTACTTTGGAGTTGATTTTGCCGGATTCGAGCTTAACAAAAGAGGGTACAAAATTTTTACTCACCCGAATTCCTTGAGGGGCACAATTACATATGCCTTAGTAAGAGAAAGCGGGTTTGGAAAGAAAGATGTTATGCTGGATCCTTTCTCAAGGGATGGTGTTATAGTAATTGAAGTTGCTTTTTTTGCAACTGATTTTCCCGTCAATTTCTACAAAAAGGACAAGTTTGCGTTTTTGAAATTAAACACTGGCATTGACTATGAAAAATTTTTTAATAACATTGATAAAAAAATAGCAAAAACAAAAACAAACATATACAGCTATGACCATCAATTCAAATATGTTGATTACTCAAGGAAGAATGCAAAAATTGCCGGAATAGACAAGCAGATTAATTTTAGCAGAACTGAATTAGAATGGCTTGATATAAAGTTTAAAAAAGAGAGTGTTGACAGGATAATTACAAGTCTGCCAACATCAAAAAATGCTGACCTAGGCAAGATATATAATGAATTTTTTTACCAAAGCGCATACATACTGAAGAGAAATGGAACTATTGCCTTAATTTCAAGATTGCCGGATTTTGCAAAGAAATATGCTGAAAAGCATAATTTTGTTATTTCAAAAGAAAAAGATGTTTGGAGCGGCGAGCAATTGTTAAAAATAATTATATTTAAAAAGAAAAGTATATAAACCTAATATCTAAGTTGATTGGTGATGGAAAAAAAGAGGCACACTAGTATTTTTGAGAAGTTGCTCTTGGTGGTGGGATTTTTAGTTCTGATTATTGGTTATTTCTTCATCAATAGGGCTTTTATTGAAGAAGGCTATAAAGTGAGCTGGGGATTCTTGCAGACAGTTTTCTTGTGGCTTTTGATGGTTATATTTATCATACTGCTTGCTATTGGAGAGGACATAAAAGAGGGAATTTTGCTTGAGCAGCTTGATGAGATTAAGCAGCTTAAAGAAGCTATATTAAAGAGGAAAAACAGATAATTTTATATACCTACTTTCTATACTATTACCGGCAGGGTTAGTACTTAGCTTCGGCACTGATTTATGCTTTGCTGAGGAAAGTCCACCCACCTAACTGAGAAATCAGTTGACGAATTGGAATATATTCGTATAGCCACTCATGGAAGTGAGCTCTAGCAATAGAAGGCAACCACTCAGAAACGAGACCGCTTGCAAAGAGGATGATGTTTGTGAAGTCATCTGCGAGGATGTTGAGCTAACCAACTGACGTTTTTACAAGCACGGATGAAACGGTGAGCCCTGGCTGGTGCAAGTCCGTGAATGTCCAATTTTGAAGAAATTGGAAGCATTCCAGTACGCTTAGTTTAATGCTAAGACAGGCTATCGTGATTGCAATAATCACATTCAGGGCCTGACAAAAGGTGGCTTATTCAAACCCTGCTTTTATTTATTAAAAATCTTATAAAATAATTTTAAATGGCACAAGACAAAATTTCAATGCCATCCGGCATGGGTGGCTTAGTAAGATATTTTGATGAGTACAAAAGCAAAATCAAGTTTAAGCCCGGGCATATAATTGTGCTTTGCGTTGTTGTTGTTGTAATCATGCTGTTTCTTTACTCTTATGGCAACAGGTTGCTTGGAATAAGGTGAAGCTTATGTTTCCAGGAATGAATCCGAGGGAAGTGCAGAAGGCAATGAAAAGGCTGGGCATCAAGCAAGAAGAGATTGACGCAGAAGAAGTTATAATTAAAACTCCGCATAAAGACTTATTAATCAAAAACCCTCATGTAAGCAAGGTTAATATGATGGGCCAAGAAACATTTCAGGTTGTTGGCGATGTCATTGAATTTGATAAGAATGAAGGAATAGAGATAAATGAAGATGACATTGCAACAGTAATGGAACAGGCAAGCTGCACAAAAGAAGAGGCTTTAGAGGCTTTGGAAGATAGCAATGGCAATTTGGCAGAGGCCATACTGAAGTTACAAAAGAAATAATTCTATATTGATGTTGTATGAAAGAGTCATTTGATGAAGCAGTTCAGGAATTGAAGAGAGTTGACCACTTATTCTGGGTAAGCCTCAAATACACTAGAACAGTTGATGTTATCAAAAACGTGATTGAAAGGCTGATAAACTGCATTGGATTTGGGCTAGAGGCATTGCTTAAGTATGCAAAAGAAAAAAAACTAATAACAAGCATACCTGCAAATGCAGGTTTAAGGTGCGATTTGCTGAAAAAAACATTTCCAGACAACCTGGAATTGATTGACTATATTAATTTTTATTTAAGGCTCAGGAAATTAAGCAGGGCAGAATACACCAGAAGAGAGGAATTCAGACGGCATGTAACAATGATTGCAACAATTGACAAAGGTGAGATTGTTGAAGTAAGCATTGATTCTTTAAAAGAGGATTACGAAAAAACAAGGAATTTTATCTCTTTTGTAAAAAAAATTATTAATGAAGAGAAAGAAGAAAATTAAGATGTGAGCGAAAGCTGATTCACTTTTAATATGGAAAACTTAGTTAATAGGCTTGAAAAAAGAGGATGGAGCAAAAAAGAAATAATTAAGGCAGTCGAGATTATAAGGAATGCAAAGCAGAACAAAAGCAAAGATGCAATATTTATTGAAAAGCGAATTTACTGGATTTTGCTTATTATTACTATAGTCGCAAATTTTGCAATTTCTGTTGCATTAATGCCAATTTTGATGTCTTTGAAAGGAATTTTTCTGTATTTTATAATAATAACATTGGGAATTGTTTTTGGCTTGCTGTTCGAGCTTGTGATAAGAAGCATAGAGCATCTTGAAAAAAGACATCATCAACTGCTGGTAATTTTCATTCCCTTGATTGCATTAGCAAATATCTTTATAATATCAAAAATCTCAAACAATTTAACTTCAACACTAGGTCTTGCAAATCTTCATGACACAACAACTATTGCTCTAGTTTATGCTGCTTCCTTTGTTTTGCCGTATATTGTCTATAGATTTGTTTTGAAGGTTGAGTATTATGCAAAAGAATAAGTTATTTCTTCTTAAAATCCAAAGAGCAGGAATTGATGCAAAATCTCTTGCCTGTTTCTGTCGGGCCATCATTAAAAACATGCCCAAGATGCCCATGGCATTTTTTGCACAAAACTTCTGTCCTTACCATGTCATGGGAAAAATCTTTTCTTAACTCTATGTTTTCAGTATTTTCCGGTTTGTCAAAGCTTGGCCATCCTGTTCCAGAGTCAAATTTTGTATCAGAGGAAAATAGCTCAGCGCCGCACCCAGCGCAATAATACATACCTTTTTCCTTATTATTGTGATACTTACCAGTGAAGGCCATTTCTGTACCTTTTTCTCGCAAAACATTATATTGTTCAGAACTTAATTTCTTTTTCCACTCTTGCTCTGATTTTGGCATCGATTGTTTCATTTTATTTAGGGCGGCAAGGGAGAATCGAACTCCCGCCAAGCGGGTACTGCATTCGGGACTTCATGTCCCGCAAGGTGTCAACGGACTTCGCCGTTGTTCCACAGCCGCCTATTCTGCCATTAAACTATTGCCACCATAGAGGTTAGTATATAAAATCAGATTATAAAGATTGTGGATTTAAATCTGAATAAAATTTATAAATATAAAGATACATAAACAAGCTTTTTGAGGCAACCTGGGAGGTGATGCTCACTTCGGTGACATTGCTTACAAGAATCTTCGGATTCAAAAATCCAGGCCTAGACAAAAAAGAGCAACCTTTTTAAATAGCCATAGTATCCTTTTCTACACAGCCCGAGTTCGAAAGAGCGTTTACAGGGTTAATATATTGCTCTATCTAACGCTTTATTCTCGTGGCAATTTTGTTAATGTATAGGCGAGATGTTGCGATATGTCGATAAATTGCGAAGCTATTTTCGATCATCATCAAAAATCTTTGATTTTTGAGATGGCAGGAAAGCAACATCGAGCACAAAAATTTGTGCCGAAGGCGAATTGAAAATTCAAATTAAAAAATTCAAAAATAATAAAAAATGACTGAACCAGAGCAATCAAAACAAGAGCTAAAATATTTTGTAAGAATTGCAAACACAGACTTAGATGGAAATAAGCCTATTCAGCATGCTTTGATAAAGATAAAAGGCATAAGTTTCATGTTTTCTAATGCTATATTAAATGTTGCGGATATTGAAAAAACCAAAAAGGCAGGTTACTTGACAGATAACGAAGCAGCTAAAATTGACGATGTTATAAAGGATCCTTCAAAGTTCGGAATTCCGTCATGGCTTTTCAACAGAAAAAGAGACCCGGAAGACAATACAAACAAGCACTTGACTGGCTCGACTTTGGCTTTCACCCAGGATAAAGACATAAAGATGATGAAG
>Ga0213870_1000958_pt1 | contig 13327 bp, 13 predicted proteins | sample WICALVC2017_Meta_FD_160119 | JGI IMG/M metagenome (GOLD analysis project Ga0213870, IMG submission 160119) | Freshwater microbial communities from subterranean cave lake in Wind Cave National Park, South Dakota, United States - WICALVC2017 | ecosystem: Environmental > Aquatic > Deep subsurface >... | reverse complement strand
GGCATTAAAAGTAAATCCTATACCTTTTCCTATTCCTGTAAATACTGTGGTTATTAAATTGCCTGTTCCTTGAATGATATTTTTACCGGCTTGAGTAATATTTTCTCCTGCTTTTTCAAGCGCAGATACGGGAGGTACTGTTTCTGTTGGTTTGGTAATCTCTAAGTCCTCTTTGATCTTCTCTTGTGTCTCTTCCTTAAACTCTTCTATTTCTTCCTCAATAATCTGCTTTTCTTGCGGAGTAGTTATTTTAGCAAGTGTTGTTATGTTAAGAGTAAAAGATGTTGAGGAAGATGTATTGCCTACATTATCTTTTCCAGTAATAGTTAATCTGTATGTTCCAAGCGCTAAGTCTTCTTTCGGGATAAATTCAAATGGCGAGTATTTGCCTTGCCCTTCCGAAGCCGAAGGCGAAGGAGGGTCTGATGTTTGTTTACTGTTATCTGTAATCTTGGAACCATCAGAGGTAAAGTAGCTTTCAGTAAGATTTAGAGTTGATAGAGTATGAAGCTCATATTCTCCCAAAGAGTTACTTTTCTCCAGTTTTACTTCAACGCTTTTAGGGCCAGAGGCTACTTTATTATCCTTTATGGTTTGTTCTGAAGCGGAGGAGGTATTGCCTCCTAAGGGATCTGTTATCTTTCCAAAGATTGATGGTTTTTTAGAGGTTGTAGAAAAACTATTAGTTGTGGTTTGAGAAAAAGGTGTACTGTTTATTTGTGTAAACCCTATATTAGGACTTGTTCTGTCAACAAAAAGAGTTCGAGAAGAAGAGGCTTCATTGCTGCCAACAGCTTTAATTTTCCATGTTCTTTTCCCTTCTTTTAGCTTACCGTCATTTTGTCCGGAATTGGGGTCAGAACTCCACTCGGTAGAAGATCTGGTTGTAACAGAAATATAATTGTTAGTAGCATCTGAATCAGAAAAATTCTCATATTTTATGATATATTTGTTTGCTTCGAGGTCTGAAGTCCTAGATAATGGCATATCATCAATAGTAAAATCATTTGTTTCCCCATTATCTATTTCCAAAATATACTTTGATAATCCAGTTGTACTGGATACTGCCTTCCATTTAAAGGAAGGTCTTTCATTATTTGTATAACTGTTATCAGAAGGAGAATCTAGACTAAGTATGGATGAGGCATAAGTAAAACCAATACTTAAATCCTGAAATGTAGGAGTAGATGTAGCATTAGTATTGGATAAACCCAACTGATATTGAATGTACCTATGTCCATCCGTAACACAGGAGTTGGAGGATATATCCGTAGCTGTTGATATGGCAGTGCATGATGAAAAATCAGTAGCTCCTGTCATGGAAGAGGAGTTGGAAGTCCGAACCTTAACAGAAACTGAAGTATTGGAAGGAGTAGTTGCGGTGTACGTCAGTGTCCCAAAATCACTTGATTGTTCTGTATCAAAGATAGAGGAAGTGAGAGTGCCTGATGTTTGGACTTGGGGTTCTTCAGAGGCAAAGGTATTGAATGTATCCGCTTCTGATTTGTATGAGGCCGCAATCCATGCTGCAGAACGGGCTACAGAAGATATTCTTATCTCATCAACTGTTCCACGATCAGTAGGAAGTAGAGACACAATATTTGAAGTAATATCTGTTGCTGCGCCAGAAACTGTTTTGGGTGTTCCGTTTGAAGAACCATCTAGATAAAGAGTGACTGTTGTGCCATCATAAGTTCCTGACAGATAATACCAAGTCGCATCCGTAAGAGTCGCGGCGCTCGGGACATTCGTTTGTACGCTAGAAGTTGCAACGCCCCAGTTAACTTTTTGTGCAGAGTCAACATTCAGATTCAACCCGTCTCCTACCCATCCCTGACTTACGACATCATCCCAGTTTCTAAATCCATCAGGCTTAAACCATGCCTCAACAGTAACAGCGCTTGCCGTTGTCCTATCTTGTGTTGCAGTAAGAGCGTTGCCTGTATAGGGGGACTGTTTAACTCTTCCTTGAGCAAACTGGCCAGTCGCGTCAACACCATTTGTCCCAAAGGTAGCGCTTGTATTGCCGTCTGCGCTATTTGTTGTTGAGTTATTGAGGTGATATACATGGGAATAACTACTGCTCCACACACTAGTCGCGGCCTGTGCGTCTGCAGCGGAAGAGTTGCCATAGTACATGTAGATGTAGTCAGTACTGGAAGAGGCATCTACTTGAGGAACTTTAACCCAGACATAGGAGCTTCCAGTCTCATCCCATTTCTCTATCTCATAAGAAAGAAGTGTTGTCCCGTCAGAGTCTGTAAATCGAATATCCTGTCCGCTGTCTTGAGTATTGGAGTAGTTAATATTTGATGAGGAGAGCTTGACAAGAACTGGGAAGTTAGTGAGATTTTCTGCTTGCGCAGAGTTATCAAAGGTTATCTTTCTTCTGTATGCCCAGGATGTATTGTACCAACTGCTTGTCGCAGTAAGAGTAACTTGTCCTGCGGTTGAGGTAGTAACATTTGATGAGGAGGAAAACTTCGTAGCATCAGACCAGCTTGTTTGCCCTGAACCTCCAGACCAATCTGTCTGTGTCCAGGGGCTTGATGCTGCGTAGACTGAAGGAGGAAATATGAATAGTGAATTTAGGATAAGGGAGAAAAGAAGAACGACAGCGAAAAAAGGCTTGACAAAGCCAAACTTAATTAAACCATAATTAGTTTGTCTCTTGTCTCTTGTCTCTGTAAAGCATATGGCATAGCTTAAAAAATCTCAAAAAAGTCTTAATACATGTACTTTCAGTAGATCACAAATCATAAGAAAATACAAGGAGGCAAAAATATATCATACCGCATGTTAAATTAACAACTAATTTCTGTTATAGTATTGATATGTCTAAGAAAGTGGCTGAATATGATCTTTTATTTGAAGTTGAAGATGTTCTTGGCAGGAAAATACGTACTACTTCTGACTATTGGCAAAAGATTAAGACCTTAAAGCATAGAGAACTGAAATATAGTATGGAGGAAGTTAAAAATACTCTTACAAAACCAGAAGAAGTTAGAAGAAGCGTTACAGATGCTACCATCTTACTCTACGCGCAGAAACAAAAAAAGTATGATATACTTATAGTCGCAGTCAAAGTTTTAAACGGTGATGGGTTCTTAGTGACTGTCTATCAAACAAAAGAATTTAAAAAAAAAGGAGAACTATTATGGCCAAAGCAAAAAGAGAAGTGAAAATTTATTTAGACCCTGTTGCAAACACCTTTAATATTTGGTGGGATGATCCAAAAAAAGCCTATTCTTCTGAAGAGGTAGATTCACCATATAGCAATGATGTAATTATCAAGGATAAACAAGGTAGGCCGATTAGCCTTGAAATTATTGGTATTTTTCCTAAAGAGTTGAATATTGCAGAACATCTAAAAACAAAAATAAAAAAACAAGAGCCTTATCTCCTAGAAGCTATTTAACTTGTTTAAACTATAAAAGTGTAGCCTCCTCGCCATACAAAATGCAAAGGGTTATAGTATAATTAATTCCTATGGTTGAGACAAACCGTCATATTCTTGCCTCTTGGCGTAGCGCTGTTGAGGCAAATCTGGAGAAAGACGCTACGTTATATGAAGGGGAGGAAAAACAACGCAGATTCTCAAGGGGAATAGATTTTTATTTGGAGTCTCTTCCAAAATATACACATGGACCTTTCAAGACTAGTTTTCTTGATGTAATCAAAAGATCTGGGAGAAAACATAAGCCAGTCCAAGTCCTAGACATTGGGTGCGCCAAGGGGCAGGCTCTTTCTGATATTAAAGATATGTTTGGAGACAAAGTTGAAACATGGGGAATTTCTGCAACTGATTTTAGAACGCAAGAATCGCCAAAAATTGATCACTATATAGTAGGAGATGCTCAGAAGATAAATCTAGATGCTGGCACCTTCCAAGTAATTACAGCATATCAATCATTTAGATATTTTGCTGACCCCTTATTGGTATTGAAAAAAGCTTATTCATGGCTAGAAGCTCGTGGTTATGGCTTTATTGATTCAGTAGGCTGGCAAGGACTGCCTGTTTACTTTGAAGGATCCCATATACCATTTTCTCTATTGCTAAGAGCAATAAGAGAACAAGGTTATGATGTACAAAGAGATATGGGCAATAAGAGTAGAATTACTGATTTGGTTTTTCGAAAGACTGGTAATAAACCAAGAATGCATTTGCCTATTGGCTATAGAGGTGATTATGACCAAAAAGAACCAGACATCAAAAGAATGAATTACGAATGGAAGGGAAATATGCCAAAGGAAATGGAAAGAGAGGAAGGTACAACAACATCCGGTGTTGATTAGGTGTTCAATTGGTTCGAACACCGGGATATTTGAGAAAATCTTCTTTGTGAGACAAAATTTTCCAATTTTTCATCTTTTGGTGTTTGTGTCCTTGATTTATAGTATTACAAGGATCAAGAGCGTTGTCAATATCCACGTTTTTTGTCAACAAGATTTGAGAGAGGTTTGTTCTTAAGATATGCTTTTAGATTAGTACAAAAAACGTCAATGCCTCGATCCATATATTTTTCCGACCAGCCAGAATGGTGTGGAGTAATAATCACATTTTCCATTTCCCAAAGTGGGTTATTTTTTGGCAGTGGTTCTTTCTCTGTCACGTCCAATCCAGCACCGCCAATAATCTTATTATCAAGGGCAATTATTAGTTCTTTTTCATGTACGACCGCTCCCCTGCCAATGTTAATTAAAATCGCGGACTTTTTCATAAGTTTAAATTTTCCCATATCAAACAAATGCAGAGTTTGAGCGGTCAAAGGAAGACACAAAACAACAAAATCCGCCTTTGGGAGCGCTTCGTCTAATTGATTGCTACTATATAGCTTGTCAACAAAATCAGGTCTTTTTTTTACGTTTTGCTTAACGGCGATAACTTTTGACCCAAGACATTTTGCCAAACGAGCAACTTCTGTACCAATATGTCCTAAGCCCACAATAAGCACTGTTTTGCCTCGAAGTTCAGTAAGGTCTTGATTTGCTTTCCAGATTTTTCTTTGTTGTTTTTCAAAAGTCTGATAAAACTTTCTTGTAAAGATAAGCATAAAACCGAGCACGTGTTCGGCGATTGGAATTGCATGGATGCCGGATGAATTGGTTACAATTACTTTGGACTTAACAACCTCGGGTGTTAAAACTTCCTCAACTCCAGCAGAAAAAACATGAATCAGCTTTAGTTTTTTTGCATTTTTAATTGGGGGGGTAACAGGTTCAACACCTGCTAATATATCTGCATCTTTAAGTTCCTCTAATATTTTTTGTTTATCAGAGGCTGAAACAGAGGTTACTGTTATGCTTTTATCAAGATTTTTAATCTTTTGTAAATGTTTTTCTGTAACTATAAAAGGAATTGTTCCTTCGATTTTAATCAAAAGTATTTTCATAAGATAGTGGTTGTGGGCCCGAGAGGAGTCGAACCTCTGACCTTTACAATGTCAATGTAATGCTCTAACCAGCTGAGCTACGAGCCCGACTACGAAATTCTAACAAGTATTGGTAAATATTGCAAACCCATACTTTACCGAAGTGTTATATCTACAACGAGCCCATATTGATATAGCTTTACATCAATGTTTCAAGTAAAATCATCTGTTCGCAACGGGTACGTAATTCTTTTAATATGTAGCTTTGTACTTCAGGAGTAAGAGTGGTTTTATCGTATCCTAGATAGAAAATATATTGATCATGTAATCCACTAGGTTGTGAATCTAACGCAGTAAGATTGACATCCATTTGTGCGAATGGCTCTAATGCGTTAGCAAGCGATCCTGTTTCGTTGAGAAGAGTAAAGATAACAATTGTTTGATTTTCTGTATTATTTCCATTTTGCGCTTCCTTTTTAATTCTTTCAATTGCCGTTGGCATATCAAGCTTTCGTAATGTTGTCCTTGGTGTATATTTTGCCTTGGGATAAGAACCTCGTACTGATACTCTTGGACAAAGCTCATTCAGGTAAAGAAGCGAATCTTTTACTTGCGTATCTTTTTGATGTCCATCAATAGAAACAAGAAATGACATTCTTCCATCATCTTTTTTAATATTTTTAATTTTGTTGAGATTGATGCCTTTTTCTTTCAATGCAATAAGAACTCTATATAGGTTTCCTGGAGTGTCATTCACATCCATAATAAACGTTGTCTTGTCATTTCCTGTGGGTGTTGGTTGTTCTTCGGATTTTTCGATTATGACAAACGTTGTTGCGTTATTTGGATTATCTTCAATGCTTTCATCCGAACGATTTACTTTATGGGTGAGACTCAGGGATTCTGCTGCATTTATTCCCGCAACAGCAGCCGTATTTCTGTTTTCTGCTACCATTGGTACACCCAGCGCTGTACTGTTGATCGCAATATAATTCTGCAGGGGTATATGGGGATATAATCTATTCAGGTGCTTTTCGCCTTGTCGTAGTGCTGTATCCTTTGATACAATGCGGTTAATATCAGAAGGATTTGCCCCATGCTGGGTATATACATATAAGCGGATATCTTGAATTGATTCCCCAGAAATTGAGACATGAGGATGTTGCAATAAACCGTCTATTGTATTTTTAATATCTCCATCTGTTGAGTTTTGAATAGGAACAGTTCCATAGGTTACTATACCTTGTTCGACAAGATCAAAAATTTGCGTGATACTGTTAACTTCGACAAGTTTAGCATTATTATCTTTTGCCATCCTTAAGGCGACTTCTTCAGTAAATGTTCCCGGAGGGCCCAAAAACGCCATTGTTCTTTTTGGTTCTATCTCGGTAGCATTTTCTGCTTGTATGTTAGTTTTCTGTTCGAGTTCTTTCATAATTTTTAATGGTGTCTGACGCGCCACAAAAAAACCTCCGCTTTAACGCACCAGTCGGTGCATCATCATCGGAGGTCGAATTTTGGTTAGATTTTTAACGCAAAAATCTACCTCCGCGCTTTAGGCGAAGGTAAAGAAAAACCAAAATGATCTTCTAATTTTTTGCATGTTGAGTTTATTATAGCACGTTCTATTTGCCTGTCAAGATTTTCTGAGCTTTTGTTCTAATCGGCTTGTTACCTCTTTGTCTTTCTGTCTCGTGCAATTCGCTTGCTAGTTCTTGTTGCGTTCTTCTGTACTCTTTAGGGCTAATTTCGCCGTTCTTTCTTTGAATCCGTAAACTTTCTAATTGTTTTCGTATATTAGTAATTCTTGTTGTTAGTGGATCCTCATTCGTATTCGATTTTTTAGGCGCTGTGTTTTCGTATAACACTACAGGTTTAGTTTTTTTCGTCGTTAATGTCCCTTCGTCTTTGGTTGGTGACGGAACTATTCTTACACAAAATTTGAATTCAGGAGGAACATTTGTATTTACAGCATACTTAAAAGGGCTTTTTCTTTTCGTTTCTTTTGCTCTTTTGTGAGGACGTAATTCCTTTCTATCTGAATGTTGTTCTCTGTCTAGCTCTCGTATTCTGTTCACAATAGTACCTCTTTCAACCGAAAAGGTATCGTAGTCCTTAAAACCATTATTATGGAGTTCTTCACGCATATGAAGTGTTGCAGTCAACCCTTTTATTTCTTGGCGTCTTGCATGAATTTGTTCTTCCAGCCTTACAATTGTCGAATTTATTCTATGAGGCAGCAAAAAGCCCTCATGTTTTGCTATACTTCTTTCAAGAATAACCATATGTTTTCCTTTCTTCATTTTCCTTTTGATACTTACTCTTTTTTGACAACAAAAAAACCTCCCGTGTGGGAGGTTGTGCGTTTCTCTGCTGCTCTAATTACGCAAAAAACAAACCTCCCCTCGAAGAGGTAATAATGCTAATAATTGAGAGTATTTGCGATGTCATAAAAGTATTATAATAATAATTATATATTAAATCAAGTAGGAATCAAGCCCTTGTGCATAAATCAACTTGAGGGGAAAGTCTATAAATCTACACATGATAATATATTCGAAACCTCGCTTCTCCAATCGCTCGGCCTGTAAGAAGAATTTTTAGTTATAATTAACGTAGGCGACAACGATCTATGTTTGCTTACATATACCAACCGTGTAGACGGAGAATATTGTGCCATTTCTCCTTTTTTCAAAGCAGCAGGAAATACTCTTATTTTTCCTTCTGGTTGTGTTACTCGGATCATTTCCAACAAGGCTTCTTTTAACCCCGTATTTATCCAATAAAGCAAAATTGCCGAAAGGGTTTCGTCAAAGGAGTTGTCTGCAAAAGGTAACTCCTGAACGATACCCGTAATTGCACCGCTTCTATGTTTAGGAGGTTCACCAGAAAATTTAAGATCCAGTCTTACTACTCGTCTTGTAATTCCAGCTGATTCTTCTGCAAACTTGCTATCAGCAGCTCCAATATCCAATATAGATTTTCCGCTTAATTCATTATCGCTAAATCCGAATAGATCTTTATAGACTTTAAGGTTCCCATGATCAGTTCTTGGAATAGATTTGCTCTCTTGTAATATTCTGTCGTATGGCAAGGACGTGAGTTGCTCAGTCATAAAAATATCATCTTATGTTTAATGATTACGGTTGTCTGGTAAATATTGTTCCAGAAGGTTCTAAGTGTTTTTTGTTAGCCATTGTTTTTTTTGCTAGATCAACTTCCCACCATTTGTCGTTTGAATCAGATTTGATTTCAATAGACTTAATATCAAAACCGCCATCGCTAAAGCATCTTACTATTTGATCATCTGTTTCAAAAAGTAGCCTATTATCTCTAAGATGCTTGTGATGAAGAAAAACCGCTGTTTTTAATCGTAATTTTTCGTTATTTGTTTTTCTATTTTGATGTTTATGTCTCATTTTTCGTGCTACCTTACTTAGTTCTCTATCTATATCATAATTTACAAGCGATGGATGGTGTAGATTAAGAAATATAGAAGCATTCCCCTTAGTTATGCGGTATAATTCTGTTGTAGCCTGCGGAAGCGGAAGCATAAAATCAAAAGCCATATTACTTATTACCGCGTCAAATTGTTCGTCACGGAATGGGAGAGATTGACCTGTTGCTTGTACATGGGGACAGTCTTTTGCTAAAAGTCGATCTTTAGGAATATCTGCAATATCTACTGTGATAATATGGCATATTGGTTTATTACCATATTTATCTTCGTATTCTTTTTCAAAGATTTGTCTTCCTGCTCCAAGGTCAAGTACAAAACTTTCTTTGGGAAGAGAGCTAATGAAAGGATAAACTCTTCTGAGCAAGGACCGTCTACTTTCATCGGGGCTATCTTCTCTATTTTCCAGTATATTATTTTTTCTATTCCTTCCATGGTAATTGTAATATAAAGAATAGAAAGCACGTGATTCCCCATCAGGATTGTAACCTGGATGCGGTATAGATGATTTCCAACCTAGTTCTAATTCTGATAATGCCATATTTTTACCACAAAAAACCCGCCTATTTGGCGGGATATTTATTCTTTTAGGTTTATCAACTAAACCACTCTCCCGCCCTATGCAGGGTTAATAAGAAGAACGAGTCTATTTGATAAAACCTTAAAATTCATGTTGATAATCGTATTCTACATACTCCAAACTCCACGTGTCAAGATGGCAAATTAGCCAGTTTGTGTAGCGACTACGCGTTCGTTGGAGAGGCCGAAAGTGGTACCGTGTTTTTTAAACATTGCCCAATACTCTCTTTTTGCCTTTTTACTTTTGGAAACAGACAGCCACGCGCCTGAATCTTCAACCTTCATACGAGCAAGTCTTATTGCAGAAAGCACCCATTCGAAAAATGTTGCGTGATATTTGCCAGGATTTACAACTCTTTGCTCGATAGCAACTTCCTTAAATTCCACCTGAAGTTCTTTCGAGCTTTCAGTTAAGCGTTTAAGCTCAACAATAATTTCTTGAATTTTTTTGGATATTTCCTGAGTATTTTCCTGCACAATCTTCTTGTATCCATGAAGTATTTCTCTGTGATATGCAATTCCCGGTTCGATATCAAGTTTTGACTTATTATTTTCTTGAGGCGTTACATCGTTTCTGATTGAATGTTTTAGTATCAAGTCTTCCCCTTCCACAAGATCTCCAGAGGCAAGATCTATTCCAAACAACTGCTCTTTAACGTCATTTACCCCTCCTTTTATCAAATCATTACCCAGAGACTGGGTTATTGCACTCCCAATGCTTTTGTAAGTTTCAATATTATTATCGTTTGTAAACTGTTGTTTCTTACGAACCATTGTTTTATTCATAGCCTACACCTGCACCATATCACAAATTCTTTAAGAAATCAAGAGTCTTTTGTTGGCGCAAAATACTTGCCAAAAGATATCTGTTAGACTCCAAATGCTTGCGTTCTTTTTCATCCTTTGCTTTCTGTATTGCCTCATCAATTTCTTTTTCTTCAATCGTAATGTGTTCGGATGTAGCAATTTTTTGAAGAGTAAATTCAAGCTTAATATCACTGTCTGCTTTTTTCTTATATTCGTCTCTTAAGCCTTCGGGAGCCCTGTTGGTTGAAGACAAATATTGATCTAATGTTAGTCCAAGTTTTTTTATATCATCAAGTGTTTGGGCAAGAAGTCTTTCTACCTCTCTTTCGATTAAAATCCCTGGAATTTTAATAGTTACGCTGTCAAGCAGTGCCTTCACGATGTCCTCAAATTTTGGGGCTTGGGGTTCTTTACCGGGAACTATAATCTTTGATTTCGCTGTAATTTTTTGTATATTCTGTTTGTAATCGTTAAGCTTTACTTCTGGCGCCTCGCACGTTAAGGCAGTAAATTGCCAATCCTTTGTTAAATCGGTTGAGATTGAGTTGGGATCAACATGAATTTTCGGATTTATAATGGGTACAATTTTATGTTCTTGTATGGCATCGCTATAGAACTTTGGCAGAAGCTTTTTAAGTGTTTCTTCTCGGACTTTTTCTTTGTCAATCTTTTCTTCAACAAATTGCTTTGGCGCCTTGCCTTTTCTAAAACCCGGAACACTCATGTTTTTGACTCCTTCTTCAACTACCTCATTCCATGACTTTTTGACTGCACTGATCGGTATTGTAATTGTAAGCCGAATTGTTCCGTTATCTTGTTTTTGTATTGCCGATATCATAGAAGTAATATATTGACAGTGCCAGGGAGAGGACTCGAACCTCCAAGGGTTTCCCCACATGGTCCTAAACCATGCGCGTCTACCATTTCGCCACCCTGGCGTTTGAGCACAAGTTCATTATACAGAATCTATAGCGAAATGGAAAGATTGTCTGCTAGATTTTGATATTGAAGCTCACTTATTTTTTCAATAAAGTAATTTACATTTGATGCCCATCTTGGTGATGCAGCGTAAATTCTTCCAATCTCATAGACATTTGTTGCTTTCCATTTATTTATATAGTTGATTCTCAGACCTTTGGAGACTGTTTCTATTCCCTCTTCCCAAGACGAAAAATATATAACATTATTCCCATAAATCCCCCACCCCCAACCATTATATGAATTATAGGGTATATGTTTGCCAAAGGTTGATTCGACTCCAGAGATTGAGGCAACCAATCTCCAGTCAAGACCATAAAAATCTGCGTTATCTATAAAGTCTTTTGCGTAAGCAGCAAGAGGTGAGGAGTATTTATTCAAGAAGCTTTCTAAAATTTTAACACGAGAATCTTCTCCTTTGGTAGGAAGGATTGATCGAAAGGAACCTGAAGGACCTGAAGCGTTTTGGGAGGCATAAATTTTACCAACATTGGTAGGTAAGAAAAAAATAATAGAAATGAGAATAAATAAATTCTTCATAATTTGTTACCCGCCTAAGCTTACTTCTCGCCTTTCCCGCCTGCATCGCGTTGCGAAGCATTGCGGGCAGGTCACTACTATTCGTACACGGCTCGAAGAGCGCTTGGCTCGCCTCGCTGCGAAGCGGGTCGGCGGGTTATTGCCTATGGCAATAAAAAAATCCTAACGTACGCATTTGGAAATGGCATACCTTAGGATCTAGCGGAAGATTATATCACGTAACTATAGGTTTGTCAAGTATAATACTATGAGGCTTACCGAAGCTGATCCATAAAGTATTCAACACTTTCGGCCCAGCTACCATTACTTCTCGGTGTGTATCTACGCATGATTTCTTGAGGCGTGTTTAGACCGTCTGCTATATATTTTAAGGCTAGTGTTTTTGTTACAACGAGAATTGCCTCTTCATAATCACTAAACCTTGTTACCTTTTGTCCGTATATTCCAAACCCCCAACAATTGTAAGAATTTTCAGGAGCTTTTTTACATAGATTTGATTCTTGCATAGCAATTGCAGGGACCAGACGAAAGTCTAGGCCGTATGTATCGGCTTCCTCAACGACCGATGAGGCATATGGTTCAAGTGGAGATTTGTATTGTTCAAAGAATTGTCTGAGTATCTCGACTCTTGCGTCCTGTTGGATAATTTGGCCTTTTATCATTGTGCTTTCAAATGTAGGCAAGGCGGCGAATGCAACTGTATAGGGTGGAGCGTAAAATAATCTGCTAAAGCTTTGGTTATTCAATAAATTCAGGGAGTAAAAGATGGTTGTAAAGAGTAATAGTGGTGTAAATACAAAAAAAGAAGATACAAAAAAAATGTTTTTCATCATTAGGATAAACCATGTTGACACATTTTATGTAAGCTGTCAACCCCGAGGGAAAGCGAAAACAGCAGGAGGAAAAGCGGTTAGATCTTCCTCGTGGGTTTTATACTTGATGTTTATGGGTAATTCTATGCGGAAAGTTGTTCCTTTATTTTCAGTGCTTTCAAAACTTATGTTTCCTCCCCATCTTTCCACGTAGGATTTTACGACAAAAAGACCTAAGCCCGACCCGGTCGTATACCTTCGTATAGCATTGTCTGCTCTATAAAATTTAGAGAAGAGCCGAGGTTGATCTTCTTTAGGAATACCTATGCCTTGATCGCTTACGCTTATTTTAATGAATTCTCCGATATGGTCTACAACAAACGTTACCTTTCCACCGGGAACATTATATTTAATAGCATTGGATAAAAGATTTTGAATGATTTCTCTTAGTCTTTTTGGATCAATCATGATCTTCGGAATATGTTTTTCTTGAGATTGTAAAGTTACAGAGACCTTATGTTTTTGAGCTTCGATTTCCATCTCAAGAACGGCTGATCTTATTACCTCAAGAACATCTGTTGGATGAGGAGTCTCTTTAACCATACCCTGTTCAATAATAGAGACGTTTAGAAGATCGTTAACAAGAGTTATCAGGCGTTGGTTACTCTGATAAATACGTTTGATTTTGTTGTTAATTTTGTCTGATACATTAGGTTGCCTTAGAATCATTTCTATATTCCAGCGTATGCTTCCAAGGGGGGTTCTAAGCTGATGCGCAACAA
>Ga0213870_1000957_pt1 | contig 13345 bp, 13 predicted proteins | sample WICALVC2017_Meta_FD_160119 | JGI IMG/M metagenome (GOLD analysis project Ga0213870, IMG submission 160119) | Freshwater microbial communities from subterranean cave lake in Wind Cave National Park, South Dakota, United States - WICALVC2017 | ecosystem: Environmental > Aquatic > Deep subsurface >... | reverse complement strand
GATTCCGGGAGGTGACGTATTTCCCATCCCGTCCGGCGAAGGGACTGGTGTTGACCGAGAAGGTCATCTGGACCGTCGGCTCGTCGATCGCCACGGGCGGCAGGGCCATCGGCCGTTCGGGGTCCGACAGCGTCTCGCCGATCCCGATCTCGGGGATCCCGGCGACGGCCACGATTTCCCCGGCCTCGACCTGCTCCACCTCCTTGCGCTCCAGTCCTTCGAAGATCAGGAGGTCGGTGACTTTCCCCAGGACCACGGTCCCATCGGTCTTGATACGCGCAATGGGACGACGCTTTATAAGGGTTCCGGACAGCAGCTTGCCGATGCCCATTTTGCCCTTGTACGGGTCCTGGACCAGGGCCAGGACCAGCATTTGGAGGGGCCGGTCGGTCACGATCGGGGGGGGCGGGATGGTGTGCAGGATCGTGTCGAGCAGGGGCGCGATGTCCACGCCGCGCTTTTCCGAATCCAGGGACGCGGTCCCCTGGATGGCGGAGGTATAGACGATGGGAAAGTCCAACTGCACGTCGGTGGCGCCGAGATGGGCGAACAGATCGAACGTGCGATTGACGACATCCTCGATCTGGGCGTCGGGGCGGTCCACCTTGTTGATAACGACGATGGCCTTGTGCCCCAAGCCCAATGCCTTGCGCAGCACGAAGGTGGTTTGCGGCATGGGGCCTTCCTTGGCGTCGATCAGCAGGAGCACGCCGTCCACCATGCGGAGGGTGCGCTCGACTTCGCCGCCGAAATCGGCGTGCCCCGGCGTGTCTACGATGTTGATCTTGACTCCGTTGTAGACCACGCTGGCGTTCTTGGCCCGGATGGTAATGCCGCGCTCGCGTTCCTGGTCCATCGAGTCCATGATGCGTTCGCCCATGCCGGCGACGTTGCGATGCACGTGGGTTTGTTTCAGAATCGCGTCCACCAGGGTTGTCTTCCCGTGGTCCACGTGGGCGATGATGGCGATATTGCGAAGATCCGAGCGCTGTTGCATAGGCGTTCCTGTCCTCCAGGCATAAAAAAAGCCGCCCGCCGGCGACGGGCGACATCGCTTTTTACTGTACCGCATGAGCCGGCTCGGAGTCAAAGAACGTGAACCGTGTGGTACGATAGCGACGTATGCGCCAGCGACCCATCAGGAAAGTTCTATTGTGGACGGCCTTCACGCTGTGCCTGCTCGGAGCGGGGACAGTCGCCGGCGCCGCGTGGTACCTGATGAAGGATCTCCCTTCGCTGGTCGGTCTGCAGGAATACCAGCCCAGCCTCGTCACGCGCGTGTACTCGGCCGACAAGCAGGTGATCGGGCAGTTTTTCGTGGAGCGCCGGATTCTCGTCCCGCTTGAGCAGATCCCCCGCCATCTCGTGAATGCGATCGTGGCGACCGAGGACGCCCGTTTCTTTGAGCACCGGGGCCTGGACTTCGTGGGTATCGCGCGCGCGGCGACCACGAACATTCTGTCTGGCAAGGTTCGCCAGGGCGCCAGTACGATCACCCAACAGCTCGCGCGGTCGCTGTTTCTCTCTCCTAAACGGGATTTTCAGCGCAAGATGAGGGAGGCGATCCTGGCGCTCAAGATGGAGCAAATCCTGAGCAAGGAGCAAATCCTCGAGCTCTATCTCAACCAGATCTACTTCGGGCACGGCGCCTACGGTGTCCAGGCGGCCGCGCAGACCTACTTTGGAAAAGACGTGGCCCATGTGACGCTGGCCGAGGCCGCCTATCTCTCCGGCTTGCCCAAGGGGCCGTCGGGCTATTCCCCCTATTACCATCCTGAGGCGGCCACGCGCCGGCACGCGCTTGTGCTCAAGCGCATGGTTGAAGAGCGGTTCATCAGCGCCGATGAGGCGGACCGCGCGCTCGAAGAAGTCGTGTTGTTCAAGCGTCTGACGCGTGATGAGCCGGCGCCGCATTTTGTTGAAAACGTCAGGCTGAAGCTGATGGCCGCCTATGGCGAACAGATGGTCTATAAGGGCGGGCTGCAGGTGTATACGACGCTCTCTCTTGTGGATCAGCAGGCGGCCACGGCAGCGATGCAGGAGGGGCTCCGTCAGTTGGATAAGCGGCAGGGGTATCGGGGACCACTCCGGAAGGGGGCGTCCGCCGAAGAATTTTCAGCCGGTCGGACCAAGGGATCGTCGGCAACGGCGCCGGTTCTGGAAGGCGAGCTGCTGGAGGGCGTCGTGACGAAGATTGCGAAGGACGGATTGACAGTCATGGCGCGGGGGCTGACGGGAAAAGTCGCCACGGAGGATCTTCTGTGGGCCAGGCGGAAGCTGCGGGGCGCCGATCCATCCAGGCACGCCAAGGAGATCAGCGCCAAATCGCCGGGCGAGCTGTTTAACATCGGCGATGTGATCGAAATGGGCGTCAAGAAGCTCGCGGGGGCGACTGTCCAGTTCACGCTGGAACAGACGCCGATCGTCGAAGGTGCCATGCTGGCGGTCGACCCCCGCACCGGAGCGGTCCGGGCCATGATCGGCGGGTACGACTTCAAGCGGAGCGAATACAACCGGGCCACCTCGGCTAGGCGGCAGCCGGGCTCGGCGTTCAAGCCGATCATCTACGCCACGGCGGTCAATCAGGGGCTCTCGCCGGGCACGCCAATTGTGGACTCCGGCGTGGTCTACAACGAAAACGACCCCGGCATGGTCTGGCGGCCGGAGAACTACGACCAGAAGTTCCACGGGCTGACCACCTTACGGGATGCCCTGGCGTATTCCCGCAATGCCGCCACGGTGCGTCTCTTGGAAAAGCTCGGCGTGCGTCCGGTGGTGAATCTGGCCAGGGATCTGGGTATTGCGTCGCCGCTCGCCGCCGACCTCTCGTTGGCGCTGGGATCGTCGGGCGTCACGCTGCAGGAACTGACGGCGGCGTACGGCGCGTTCCTGAACCAGGGGGTGCTCCTTGAGCCCTATCTCATTGAGGCCGTGGTGGACGCCAACAGCCAGACGCTTGAGACGCATGTGCCGGCGTCGCGGGAGGCGATCTCCAAGGAGTCCGCCTATCTGATCACCAGCATGATGGAGGATGTTATCCGAAAAGGTACGGGCCAGGCCGCCAATGGTTTGGGCCGGCCGCTGGCGGGGAAGACCGGCACGACCAACGACTTCACGGACGCCTGGTTCGTGGGCGGGGCGCCTAATCTTGTGGCGGGCGTGTGGGTGGGGTTCGACGAAATCCGGACGATCGGGGGGAAGGAGGCCGGCGCGCGCACCGCACTCCCGATCTGGATCGGCTACATGAAAAAGGCACTGGAGCCCTTGCCGGTCATGCCCTTTACGGTGCCGGACGGGGTCATCACCGTCAAGATTGATCCGGCCACCGGCCTGCTCGCCCAGGATGGCACGGACCAGGGCGTGAATGAAGTGTTCCTCAAGGGCACCGAGCCTACCCAGCAGGCCGCCGCCAAATCCTCGCCGTCACAATTCTTCAAGCTCGACCAGATGTAATGGATCTCGATGCGTTCCGACAGATGGTAGCCAGGCATCCCAACTCGATCCCGTACATGTGGCCTCGCATCTGGCCTTGGGTCGCGCCTTGGCCTCGCTGGGGAGGAAGGAAGAAGCCAAGCCGGTGCTCACGGCCGGTATCGACGCAGCTTCATCTGGCCGCTCAAGCGGCGGAGTGGACCTCATCCCCGAGATGCGCGCCCTGCTCCAGACGCTGGGATGACCGTTACCCGCGGGCGTCTTTGTACTCTTCGTGCCAGGCCATCTGGATGGCCTCGAGGATTTTCTCGTTTGATTTCTTGGGGTCCCCGATGAAGCCTGGAATCGCCATGATCCACTGGTGCAGGTCGGTGAAGCGGATCGTCAACGGATCGGTGTCGGGGTGTTGCTCCAAAAGCTGAAGGGCGATCTCCTCGGTCTCGTTCCAGTCTATGTTCATTGGGTGACCTCGCGTTACGTCACGTCGGAAAGTTTCTTGTCTTTCAGCGCGTCTTGCAGGGTGCTGTTCATGAGCTTCTCGGCCACGCTGTAGGAGGCTTTGTCCAGCGCCGCGATGGCGTTCCGGATCGGGCGGTGGTCGGCGCCGGCCATGGCGGCTGTGAGGGCGACGACCGCCTGCCGGATCGCGGTCATCTCCTCCGGCGTGGCCAGCCCGTCGGCGCGCGCCAGCGCCTTCTCGGTCGCCGTTAAGATGCTCTCCGCCTCGGTCATGGCCTCGATCCGCTGCCGCTCCGTGATGTCCTGTTGGGCAAAGACAAAGGAGTCGCGAATCATGCGCTCGACTTCCTGGTCCGACAGGCCGTGGGAGGGCTTCACCTCAATGGACTGCGCCTCGCCGGTGCGGATGTCCCGGGCGGTGACGCTGAGGATCCCGTTCGCGTCGATCATGAAGGTGACCTCGACGCGCGGCACGCTGGCCGGCAGGGGAGGAATTTTGAGCTGGAACCGCGCCAGGCTTCGGTTGTCCTTGGCGAGTTCACGCTCCCCCTGGAGGATGTGAATATCCACGGAGGTCTGGCCATCCACGAACGTGGTGAACAGTTCCTTGGCGCTGGTCGGAATGGTCGTGTTGCGGCGGATCAGGCTGCTCACCACGCCGCCCATTGCCTCGATCCCGAGCGTCAGCGGCGTCACGTCGAGCAGCAGCATGTCTTGAATGCCGCCGGAGAGAATGTCCGCCTGCACAGCGGCGCCCAGCGCCACGACTTCGTCCGGATTGAGCTCGCAGTGAGGGGGCTTCCCGAACAGTGCCTGTACCCGCTGCCGCACGAGGGGCATTCGGGTGGAGCCGCCGACCAGAACGACCTCGTCCACGTCCGTGGCCGAGAGCCCGGCATCCTTAATCGCCTGCCGGCAGGGCGCGAGGGTCTTCTCCACGAGGCCAGTAACCAGGTTCTCGAACTCGGCGCGCGTAAAGGTACGGCGGTAGTCCTCCTTGCCACCCGGAAGCGGCACACGCACGGTTGCCTGGGACTCCGTGGACAACGCGCATTTGGCCTGCTCGGCCCGGACTCGAATGGTCTGTTGCAGCTCGGGCCGCCCATCGAGTGAGACACCATGGCGGGACGTGATGTCTTGTGTCATGACGTCGCCCAGGCGTCGGTCGAAGTCGTCGCCGCCGAGGTGTGTGTTGCCGTTCGTGGACAGGACCTCGAAGATGCCGTCTTTGAGCTTGAGGATGGAAATGTCGAAGGTGCCGCCTCCCAGATCATAGACGGCAATGAGGCCCTGTGTACGCTTCTGCAGGCCGTAGGCCAGGGAGGCGGCGGTCGGCTCGTTGACGATCCGTACGACATCCAGTCCCGCGATCTTGCCGGCGTCCTTGGTGGCCTGGCGCTGGCTGTCGTTGAAGTAGGCGGGGACCGTGATGACGGCCTTACGGATGCCCTCGCCGAAGAACGCCTCGGCGCGGGCCTTGAGTTCCTTGAGGATCATGGCTGAGATTTCCGGCGGGGTGAGCGCCTTGTCTCCGATCCGGAGTCGGATGACGCCGTCCTGCTCGGTCAGCGTGAAGGGGAAGTAGGGTAACTCCTGCGTGACGTCCGCGAGGCCTTTGCCCATGAAGCGCTTGACGGAATAGACGGTCTGTTCGGGGTTGCGGAGGAGTTGGGCTTTGGCGTCGTCGCCGACGAGAAAGCCGGATGGCGTGGAGGCGACGATGGACGGCACCATCGCGCGTCCGTCCGATCCCGCGATAACCGTGGGGGTCTTCCCGTTCATATACGCGATGAGCGAGTTGGTCGTCCCGAGGTCAATTCCGACGATCCGTGCCATGTTAGCCGAGTGCCTCTGTGATCGTGTCCAGCATATTAGTTACGTACGCCCGCTCGGACAGCAAGCCGCGCATCTCTTGCAAGGTCTGTTCTGTGTGGGCTGAACGGATCTGCTCGTGCGCGTGTTTCTCGACCAGCCGGTCCCATATCTGGAAGAGCTCGGCAAGGCGGCGTTCCATGGCGGCCCGCTTGGCCTCCAGCATCGTTCTGGCGTTTCGCAAGAAGTCGGTCGCGCGCTCAGAGGAGTCGGAGTCGTTTCCGGATTTGGCGGCCTGGAACGCTTCCAGGTGCTCCTGTATCTCCAGGATGGTTTCAAAGAGGTCGGCGGGTGCTTTTCCCGGGATGTCCTTGGCGGCGCCGGCCTCCAGCCGCAGGAGATATTCCACGCGTCGGATGGGATCCTTCAGTGTCCGGTAGGCCTGGTTGAGGACGGCGGAATTGGCCAGGCTGACGGCCCGCTCCATGTCCGTTTTGCCCTCATAGAAGTCCGGATGGAAGGCCCGGCTCAATTCGTAGAACGTGTTCTCTAGGGAGGCGGTGTTGATGCTCAGTTTCCGGGGCAGTCCCATGCAGGTGAAATAATCAATGTCCTTCGACAGGGGCTGGACTTTGACGCATTGTCCGCAAAAGTATTCGCCGCCGATATCGGACTGGCAGTGCCAGCACATGCTGCGCGCCAGGGGCATCACCGACAACTCTTTGCGTGTGGTGTTCATGCCTGGTGCGCGCGTGGCCGTGACGAGGCGTGGTCAGACGGAGAACGATTCTCCACAGCCGCAACTCTTGGCGGCGTTCGGATTGCTGAACTTGAACTGGCCGCTCAGCATGTCCTTCTCGTAGTCGAGCTGGGTCCCCTGGAGGTAGATCGAACTCTTCATATCCACGATGATGCGGATCCCATCCACCTCGTACGACTGGTCGTAGGGGCCCATTTCCGTGTCAAAGTTGACCGTGTAGCTGAGACCTGAGCAGCCCCCGCCCTTGACGCCTAAGCGCAGGGCGACCGCCCCCAGGTTCTGAACCTTCTGGAGGCGCGTGATTTCTGCAATGGCGTTCGGCGTCAGCGTGACGACCGGGGTGTCTGTCGCGGTCTCTTCCATGGGACTCCTGCCTCCTTCACTTCGTCTCGCCTGTCGCCGCGAGGGATTTCTTTTTGTAGTCTTCCAGCGCGGACTTGATGGCGTCCTCGGCCAGGACCGAGCAGTGAATCTTCACCGGCGGCAGGTTCAGTTCCTGCACGATGGCGGTATTCTTGATCGTGTACGCCTCGGCCACGGTGCGGCCCTTGAGCCATTCGGTAGCCAGGCTGGAGCTGGCAATGGCGGACCCGCAGCCAAAGGTCTTGAACTTGGCGTCCACGATGACGTCGTCCTCGACCTTGATCTGCAGCTTCATCACGTCGCCGCATTCCGGCGCGCCTACGATCCCCGTGCCCACTTGCAGATCGTCCTTCGGCAGGCTCCCCATGTTCCGCGGGTTATTGTAATGGTCAATGACTTTTTCGCTGTATGCCATGGTATGTTCCTCCTCGCTATCCTCTATCTCGCTCTATTAATGTACGGCCCATTGAACGGATTTCAAGTCAATGCCTTCCTTGGCCATTTCATACAGTGGGGACATCTCCCGGAGCCGCGTCACAGCCGCGACCATCCGTTTGGCCGTGTAGTCCACTTCTTCGTCGGTGGTGAACCGGCCAAGCCCAAATCGGATGGAGGAGTGGGCCAGGTCCGATCCCACGCCCAGCGCCCGCAGCACGTATGATGGCTCTAGCGTCGCAGAGGTGCAGGCTGACCCTGAGGACAGCGCGATTTCCTTGACGCCCATGAGCAGCGCTTCGCCCTCCACGTAGGCAAAACTGATATTCAGATTGTGCGGCAGCCGCTCCGTCTGGTGCCCGTTGAGGTAGCACTCGTCCAGGTCCTTCATGATTTGGGCCTGGAGGCGGTCCCGCATCGCCGCGATTCGCGCGCTTTCGGTCGGCATCTCCTGCTCGCACAGTTCGCAGGCCTTGCCGAACCCGACAATCGAGGGCACGGGGAGGGTGCCGGATCGCATCCCGCGCTCGTGGCCGCCGCCGTCCATCTGGGGCACAAGCCGGACCCGCGGCCCCTTCTTCCGCACATACAGAGCGCCGATGCCTTTGGGCCCGTAAATCTTGTGGGAGGTGAAGGACATCAGATCAACCTTGAGCGCCTCGACGTCCACCGGAATCTTGCCGACGCCCTGCGTCGCGTCGCAGTGGAGGAGGATGCCCTTTTCCTTGGCGATCTTGCCGATCTCGGCAATCGGGTGGATCGTCCCAATTTCGTTGTTCGCCAGCATGATTGAAATGAGGATCGTCTTGTCCGTGATGGCGTTGCGGACCGCGTCGAGATTGACCCGCCCGTCCTTCTCCACTTGCAGGTAGGTGACCTTGATACCGCGCTTCTCCAGCGACTTGCAGGTGTCCAGGATCGCCCGGTGCTCCGTGCTACAGGTGATGATGTGATCGCCCTTCTCCTTGTACATCTCCACGATGCCCTTGAGCGCGAGGTTGTCGGATTCCGTGGCGCCGCTGGTGAAGACGATCTCCTTGGCGTCGCAGTGGATGAGCCTGGCGATTTGCTTGCGCGCGTGCTCCACCGCTTCTTCAGCCTCCCACCCAAACTGGTGGTTGCGGCTGGCGGCGTTGCCGAACTTTTCGATGAAGTAGGGCAGCATCGCTTCGAGGACTCTGGGGTCCATCGGAGTCGTGGAGTGATTATCCATGTAAATCGGAAACTTCATTGCGTGGCTCCTTCCAGATCCTCTCGCAGGGTTACGTCCAAGGGCTTGTACACACGAGCGGACGGCGTGATCGGGGATGTATTGAACGAGATCATGTCTTCGATCGACATGCTGTCGAGCAGCCCGTAGATGCTGTTTTGAATGTTGCGAATGGGATTGCGGATGTTGCAATGCGCCATCTGCACACAGTGGGAATCCGCGTTGTGGTAGCATTCGGTGATGCCGACCGGACCTTCAATCGCCTGAATGATGGAGAGCACGGAGATAGCGTCCGGTGATTTGGCGAGAACATATCCGCCCTTGGGGCCGTTCTGGCTGGCGATCAAGCCCTTCTTCCCGAGCTTTTGAAGAACCTTGGCCAGGAGTTCGACCGGAATCTTGTATTTTTCTGCGATCTCCTTCGTGTTCACCACATGATTGGCGCCATTGGAGGCCATATATTGAATGGACATCAGAGCATAGTCGGTCTTTTTGGAAATCTTCAGCATCGCCGTAACCCCGACTGAATCAGTCGTGGACTATTTATATCGGAGACCATCTTGGTCGGGTATAAATGTACCATCGCCAAATACGCTTGTCAATGTAAAAAATTTGTATTATATTTCGAGATCTTAAGAACACACAGGCGAAATCGAATCGATGAGTCAGGTCAGAGTCAGATTTGCTCCAAGCCCGACGGGGTACCTCCACATCGGTGGAGTCCGCACGGCTCTCTTCAACTGGCTCTTTGCCAGGCACGAAAAGGGGCGGTTCATCCTTCGGATTGAGGATACGGATCGAGAGCGCTCGACCCCGGAGGCCATTCAGGCCATCCTGGACGGGATGAAGTGGGTCGGGTTGGATTGGGACGAAGGGCCGATCTACCAGACTGAGCGTCTTGCCGTTTACAAGGAGCAGGCTGACCGGTTGCTGGCGGAAGGGAAGGCATACTTGTGCTACTGCACAGAAGAGGAACTGGACGCCCGCCGGAAGGAGGCCCTGGCCCGCAAGGAACTGCCGAAGTACGACGGGCGATGCCGCCGACGGTCCGGCGTCGCGCCGGCCGATGTCTCGCCGGTCACCCGTTTTGTGTCGCCGCAGGACGGGCAGACCACCGTCCACGATTTGATCAAGGGCGATGTCACGTTCGACAACGCGCAACTGGACGATCTTGTCATTGTGCGGTCCAACGGGATGCCGACCTACAATTTCGGCGTGGTGGTGGATGATGCCCGGATGGCGATCACGCACGTCATCCGCGGCGACGACCATCTCAATAACACCCCCCGGCAAATCCTTCTATATCAGGCATTGGGCTATGAGCCGCCGCAGTTCGGCCATCTGTCCATGATCCTCGACATGGATAAGGTCAAGCTGTCCAAGCGGCAGGGGGCCGCCTCGGTGCTGGAGTATCAGGAGGCGGGCTACCTGCCCGATGCGCTGGTCAATTACCTGGTGCGGCTGGGTTGGTCTCATGGCGACCAGGAAGTGTTTTCCTCGCAGGAGATGATCGAAAAATTCTCACTGGAGCATATCACCCGGTCTCCCGCCGCGTTCAATCCGGACAAGCTCCTGTGGCTGAATAGCCAGTATCTCAAGACCATGGACGCGAAGCGGGTGGTGGAGTTGTTGCTCCCCTTCCTCCGAAAGCGGGGCCTGTTGGGCAAAGGGGCGCAGCCGAACGCGGCCTGGCTCGAAACGCTGGTGGGGGCTCTTCGAGAGCGGTCGCAGACGCTCGTGGAGATGGCCGATAAGGCGGCGCTATTTTTTCAGGAGTCGGCCGTGATGGACCAGGACGCCGCGAAAAAATTCCTGACCGTGGCGGTGCGGCCGGCCTTTATCAAGCTCGTCGCCGTGCTCGATCAGACGTCCGTATTCGAGCACGACGTGCTGGCGCAGGGGTTCCAATCCGTGCTGGCGGAGACGGGCCTCTCAATGAGCAAACTGGCGCAGCCGGTCCGGGTGGCGCTCACGGGGGGGGCGGTCAGCCCCGGCATCTTTGACGTGATGGTGCTGCTGGGCCGCGAGCGGACGCGCACGCGTCTCAAGAAGGCCATTGACTTGATAGGCTGAGCCACCGATAATGCCACCATTACCACGTGACACAGGTTGGGGGATCGTCTAGTGGTAGGACGACAGTCTCTGAATCTGTCTACGGAGGTTCGATCCCTCCTCCCCCAGCCAACCTCTCCCTCGCTCGATCTAGTGGCCTTCTTTGACGAGGTTCTTATTCCAGGCGGGAATTTCAATCTCGATGTCCGTCGTGCCGTTGGGGACGCACTGGCAGCCGAGACGGGAATTGAGCGCAAGGTCCGGCGCCTCGTCGAGCTGGTCAAGTTCGTCGTCGGTCGGCTCGTTGCAGGATTCCAGCCCCTTGATGACCTTGACGTGGCAGGTTGCGCAGGCGCAGACCCCGCCGCAGGCATGTTCCAAGTCAATGTCGGCGCCTCCGTTGAGCGCAATGTCCAGGATGCTGCCGGGCAGCCCGGTGGGGCCGTAGGGAAGCTTGGCGGGGTCCACTGCAAAGACAATCGGAGGGCCGTCCGGCTTGTGAAAGGTGACCATATAGGTCTTCGTCGGCGGCGCGACATCAGATTTTTCAATATAGGGATTGGTGCCGCCCATGTGTTGTCGTCCAGTTCGTTGAGGGGTCCTACGTGTTCTCTTTATAGCAGGCGGGTCACAGGCTACGCAAGCAGCCTGCGTTGACAAGCGCTCGGCCTTTTCGTTAAGGTGCGCGCAGCAGTGGTCCCATCGTCTAGCTTGGCCTAGGACGGTGCCCTCTCAAGGCATAAACACGGGTTCAAATCCCGTTGGGACCACCAACACTTCGCATACTTCGGCTGCAATCGGTCGCCCCCCCATATTATTGTCGTGCCCCGCTTAAAATTTGGACAGGAATCATTAGTCCATGGATGGATCAGCAACGAGAACGACCTGCTGCGCTCAGGGCAGGTGCAGGGCGAACGGAATAGGTGTTGGCCGGATATTTCAGTTGCTGCAAGAACGCGACATCTTGGCAACCTGCAGACGCCCGTCGGGGAACCCTTGACAGGAACGCGATGGGTCTCGGATAATGCGCGTTCGTGGCTTGAACTTCCCACTTTGAAAGGCGGTGACACGCGGTGAATCCTCTTGATAATCCAAATCACACGATAGGGCTGGGTGTTGTGCTGACGATTGTGCTGGTCGGCGTGTTTGTGCTGGCGACCGGCAGCTCGGACATGGACCTCGTGGGCATGCTGTTGCGCTGGGTTCATTTTCTGGCCGGCATCACGTGGATCGGCATCCTGTATTTCTTCAATTTGGTCAACGCCGCGTTTCTCAAGGGCCTTGACGGTCCCACGAAGAACGTCGTGATCCCGAAGCTCATGCCGGCGGTGCTGGCCTGGTTCCGCCACGGCGCGACCGTCACGGTGCTGGCCGGCATTGCACTGTACTTTTTGATGTATTCCAAGGGCGGGACGGGGGCGGTCGCCGTGGGCATCGGCGGGCTCCTGGGCATCATCATGCTGGTCAACGTACACGCGATTATCTGGCCGAACCAGCAGAAGATCATCGCGGCGGTGTCGAAGTCCGCCAAGGACGGGACGCCGGCGCCTGCCGAGATGGCAGGATGGGGGCGGACGGCCCTGCTCGCGTCGCGCGTCAATTTCATGCTGTCGATCCCAATGTTGTTTTTCATGGGCGCCGGCAGTCACTTCAAATAGACGTATTCGCGAGAGGGAGGACGCATAGATGAGCAAGCTTCAACAGAACAGCAAGAGCCATCAGAACCTGAAAGACGCGTTCGCCGGGGAATCCCAGGCCAACCGGCGCTATCTGTATTTCGCCAGGCGGGCAGACATCGAGGGCTATCCGGACATCGGCGGGCTCTTCCGTGACACGTCGGAGGCCGAGACCGGCCATGCCTTTGGGCATCTGGATTTTCTCAAGGACGTCGGCGATCCGGTGACCGGCGCGCCGATCGGCAACACGGACGCCAATCTGAAGTCGGCGGTCGAGGGTGAGACCTACGAGTACACCCAGATGTACCCCGGCATGGCGAAGACGGCGCGCGATGAGGGCTACGCGGAACTGGCCGAGTGGTTCGAGACGCTGGCCAAAGCCGAGCGGTCGCATGCCAACCGGTTCACCAAGGGACTGGAAGGGTTGAAGCTGTAAAGACCATCGACCTTCTCGCCCCCACGCTTGATCGCGCCGCCGTAACGCAGGAGACGGCGCGGATCTTCGATATCTGTCACGGGTGCCGCCGCTGCTTCAACCTCTGTCCGTCCTTCAATACGCTCTTTGAGCGGATTGACGCGCAGGACGGCGATCTCGGCAAGCTCGCGGCCGGCGATTACGAACAAGTCGCCGACGAGTGTTACTACTGCAAGCTTTGCTACAACCATTGCCCCTATACGCCGCCGCATCAGTACGAGATCGACTTTCCACGGCTCATGATCGGGTGGAAAAAGCTCCAGGCCCAGGAGGGCAAAGCCCACTGGCGTGATCGGTTGCTCGTGCGGACCGACTGGATCGGCAAACTAGGCACGATCCTGGCGCCATTAGCCAACTGGGCCAATGCCCAATCGTGGTTTCGCGGGATCGTGCATCGAGTCGTCGGCATCCACCGCGACCGGCAATTGGTCAAATTTCAGGAAGAGACCTTTCCGCACTGGTTCGAGCGGACGCGCGACGACCGGCGCCGCCGGTTGCACGCACGGGCCCCCGTGGAGAAAAGCGAGGCTCAGGCTGTGCCTGGCCGAGCGCGGGGTCCCGTGGAAGACGGTGCGTCTTGGCGCACCGGGGGGGGGCGGGTGCAAACCGGCGCATCGGAGCCCATTCCAATGGGCACACGGGCCCCCGCTTTCAATAATAAAGTCGCCTTA
>Ga0213870_1000956_pt1 | contig 13346 bp, 14 predicted proteins | sample WICALVC2017_Meta_FD_160119 | JGI IMG/M metagenome (GOLD analysis project Ga0213870, IMG submission 160119) | Freshwater microbial communities from subterranean cave lake in Wind Cave National Park, South Dakota, United States - WICALVC2017 | ecosystem: Environmental > Aquatic > Deep subsurface >... | reverse complement strand
ACGGTACGTGGACCGCTTCCTGGACGTCAACCAGCGCCTACTGCAATACGTACCAGGTGAGCATCACGGCAACCAGCGCCTCTGGCACGTCTCGTATTACTCTGTCGCTTAAATAGTGTATAGTAAAAGCGAAATGAACTCTGTTGCTCGTATGAAGATTTTCTTGGGAGTGTTTTTGTTGGTTTTGGGCATCACCTTGTTCTCTCTGGGATTTTTGCTGGTAGATTTTCCGCAGGCCTCGGGGCTGCGGTCTTTTGAGGAGTTTTCTGACTATTTTTCCAATCTTGCAAAAAAGAAAGGGGGAGCATATGCGTTTGAGGCGTTAAAACGCGCAGCAGTGCCGTCAGACATAGATATGCATTTGCTTGCGCATGTGGTGGGCGACATCCTGTACGCCCAAAAAGGGTTAGCGGGCATTAAGGTATGCACAGAGGATTTCCGGAACGCCTGCTCTCACAGCATTGTCGTTGGTTTATTCGTTGAGCAAGGAGAGGGTGCCCTTTCCAAAATTGCGCAAGCCTGCTACCAGGCTCCCGGAGGTTCGGGCGCCTATACAATGTGTTTCCATGGATTGGGGCATGGGATCTTGGCTTCTACCAGCTACAATTTAGAAAAAGCTGTTGAGCTTTGCAAAAAGACCGGTACTCCTCAATACAACAATGAAGAATCCAACCAGTGTATCAGCGGTACAATCATGGAAATTATTAGTGGGGGAGGGCACGACCCTGGACTTTGGGCAAAGCAGCGTCCAAAGTACTTTTTGCAAGACGACCCCTTGTATCCTTGTTCCGCAGATTTTATCCCCAGGCAAGCACGGTATCTCTGCTATCTGTACCTCACCCCGCATCTCTTTGAGGCAGCAGGAACCAATACCTGGACTCCAACACCTAAGGCCTTTGCCTTTTGTGACAAGGTTCCCTTAGCAGACGCCGGCCTTCGGGATGCCTGCTATGGCGGATTTGGGAAAGAGTTTGTCGGATTTGTCGCAGGCCGCGACATCAGGGCTTCTTCCGTGGGGAATATGACAGAGAGCCAGCTCAAGGAGGTATATGAGTTCTGTCTGCTTGCCCCCAACAAAGAGGGAACGTCATTTTGCATAAGGGGCGCAACAAACTCCCTGTATTGGGGAGGCGAGAACGACCGGCGCATTGCCTTAAAGTTCTGTTCTTTGATGCAAGACTCCTGGTATCAGCAGGGATGTTTTGCAAATCTTATGGGAGCCGTGAATTATTATATAAAAGACCCTGTATATAAAAAGGAGTTTTGCAAAGAGATGCCACAGGACTACCAAAAGGAGTGCCGAGAGAAACTTCTTTAAGTCCAACCATGAAATTACCCACCCCAAGAACCGCCATACTTTTGTTTATTGCTCTTGCTTTGGTATTTTCAACCCTGTTTTTCTTTTCTTTAAGAGAAAGGGAGTATGCAATGGCATATACAATAGAGCTGAGAGAGGAGGGATTTTACCCAGAAGAACTGCGCATACAAAAAGGGGACACGGTGATTTTCTCCACAACGCGGGGAGCGCCTTTCTGGCCTGCCTCTAACCTGCATCCTTCCCATACCATATATCCCGAGTTTGACCCGAAAGAACCTATTGATCCTGGCAAGGCCTGGAGCTTTCGGTTCAACAAGGTTGGCAATTGGAAGTATCACGACCATCTGGCTCCTTTGTTCAGAGGAGAAATCATGGTTTCTGAAAAAGTCAGCACCTGCAAAAACAAGGATTATGATAAGCAGTGCTGGGAGCAGGTCATAGCGACTGTTGTGAAAACCGAGGGCGTGGAAGCGGCCCTGAATGTTCTGCAAGACAACCTTGCTTTTTTTCCCAACGACTGCCACGACCTCAGCCACGTGATCGGAGAGGAGGCATACCGGGTTTTCTCTGAGCAAAAATCCATGGTCTTGAGCTCCAAAACATACTATTGCGGCTATGGATTCTTTCACGGGTTCATGGAAACACTCTTGCAGACCACAGGCAACGCTGAGGAGGCCAGGGACTTCTGCGCCTATGCAGACACACAGCTTGCGGGCAAGACCGGAGATGCGGGGGGTTCCTGCTATCACGGCATTGGCCACGGCACAGTAGACGGAGGCGACCCCAGAAACTGGGGAAACGCAAAAGCCGTGATCGCTCAGGGTTTGGACATTTGTGAAAGAGTGGGGAGCACAGACACCCAGATTGATAGGTGCGCTTCTGGCGTGTTTAACTCTTTGGCAATTGCATACAACAGCTCTTCTTACGGTTTGTCCTTGCCCAGAGAGAACCCGTATGGAATATGCAAAGAGCAGGCCAAACCCTATTTCAAGAAACCCTGCTATGAGGAAATGAACACAACAGTCATACGCCTGGGCAACAGCTTTGCCGATGCCGCAAGACATATTGAGAGCATTGGAGAAGATGTCTATGCAAACTATGCCATGGAGGCGCTTGCAGGATATGCCGTGTTTTTTTATCCTAAATATAGTGACCCCGGACAACAGATTGCAGATTGCAGGAGTTTGCAGGCAAGGTTGCGCATTCCCTGCATCAAGGGGTTTGCCGCAGGACGGGTGGAACACGCGGGGCCAGAAGCGGAATACGTGGAATCCCTTGCCTTTTGCGCCAGCACCCTACTCACGAGCGAGGAACGACAAGCATGTTTTAACAGAATCATTCCTTACCTATCTCTCTTGTACCCCCCAGAAAAACTTCACGAGATCTGCAAAACACTAAAAGAAGAATACCAGAAATACTGCCCCGACAATGTTTGAAACAATAAAGCAAATTCTTACATTAGCCTTCAAGTCAAACAAAATTTGGCTCATACCCATGCTGCTGCTTTTAGTGATTGCGGCATTGCTTATAATCAGCGCGCAGATCTCCCCCCTTCCGGTATTTTTATACCCCATCATATAGCAATGCCCCCGCAGAAATCTCAAAATGTAATTTCTTATACCAGGGCATTTGCCCGTAAGGCAAACGATCTCGTCATTCTTATAATTCTCATAATCTTTTATTTCCTTATTGTTGGCACCACGGCATTGCTTTTGTGGGTTGCCGTAAAGATGAAGAGCAAAAAAAGGGAGGAGTCTTACTGGCAGAACACAAACAAGAAAAAGCTTAGCATAGATGAGTTCACGTCAGCTTACTAAGTATGTATATTCTTGGGATTTCTGCCTTTTATCATGATAGCGCCGCCGCCCTCATCAAAGACGGCTGTGTTTTATACGCTGTAGAAGAAGAAAGATTTACGAGAATAAAACACGACAATCAATTCCCATTTCGTGCGGTAAAATTTTGTCTGGGGAAAGCTAATCTTTCTATTAATGACATAGAACATATCACGTATTACGAAAAACCCTTGTTAAAATTTGAAAGGATACTTGAGACCTTTGTGAAAACCTATCCATTTTCCCTACGTCCTTTTTTACGGGGAATGCCCGAGTGGCTGGGATACAAAATAAAAGTAGAGCACATTATCAGAAAACAGCTTGGCTACAGGGGGAAACTCTTTTTTATTCCTCATCATCTTTCTCACGCTGCAGCATGTTTTTACCCCTCGCCCTTCAAGAAAGCGGCTATCCTTACGGTAGACGGGGTCGGCGAACACCAAACAATAGGGCTTTGGTACGGGCAGAGGAACGCAATCACACCTCTAAAATCAATCAACTTTCCAGACTCTCTTGGGCTTCTCTATTCCACGTTTACAGCCTTTTTGGGATTTACGGTAAATGAAGATGAATATAAGGTTATGGGCCTTGCTGCGTATGGAGAGCCCTCGTACACAGACAAGATTTATCAAATTATAGATGTCAAAGATGATGGGAGCTTTCGCATGGACATGAGATTTTTTGCATTTCGCGAGAGTTTTCGAATGTGGAGCAAAAGTTTTGAAAAACTTTTTGGAAAGCCAAGGGTAAAAGATGAGCCAGTAACACAGAGAGATAAAAATCTCGCTTCGAGCATCCAAAAAGTAACCGAGGACATTTATTTTAGGATGCTAAACCATCTCTATCAGACAACAAAATGCGAAAACGTGTGCATTGGAGGAGGCGTGGGCCTCAATGCTTTGGCAAATGGGAAACTCTATCAAAAAACCCCGTTTAAAAATGCATACGTATTTGGCGCCTCGGGAGACAGCGGCGGAGCAATAGGATCGGCCCTCTTTGTACATCACCGCATGTTCCCTCATGAGACAAGGCGTGCAATTTCGAGCTTATGTTTTGGTTCTGATTATACCAACGACGAAATCGAAGTTATTCTTAAAGAATTTAAGCTGGATTACACAAGAGTAAGAGACGAAGACGAACTCACAAAAAGAACAGCTCAATATTTGGCGCAAAACAAAATCGTAGGATGGTTTCAAGGCAAAATGGAGTTTGGGCCAAGGGCGCTGGGTGCCAGATCCATCTTGGCAAGACCCAGCCCCCGCAACATGAAGGAAAAGGTGAATAAAGTAAAAATACGAGAGCAATTCAGGCCCTTTGCCGGGTCTATTTTGCAAGAGAGAGTGCACGAGTACTTTGAAGTCCCTGAAGAGAACCATCTGTCTCCATTTATGATCTTCTGCTTTCAGGTAAGAGAAGAAAAGAGAGATGCGATTTCTGCAATAGTCCACGAAGATAACACCTGTCGCATTCAGACAGTCAATGAAAACAACGGGCTGTACTACAAGCTTATCAAAAAGTTTTACGAAACAACCGGAATTCCGTGCATATTGAATACGAGCTTCAACCTCAAAGGAGAGCCAATTGTTGAAAATCCAAAACAGGCAATTGAAGATTTTTTAAAAACAGAGATGGATTGTTTGGCAATCGGCAACTTCTTGGTTTCCAGACCTACTCGCAGGGTATGATGTTGTTTTTGAGGAGATAGCTCAACATATCCTGCGCCATAAGAAGGTAGCCTTTTTGGTTTGGATGACCGTCAGGAAAGAATGCGCCATGCTTTTTTAGCTTAAGAAGGCTTTTGTAGAAATGTCCCAAGGAGTGCTTTTCTACAAAATCTCGTATACGCTTTTCCTGCTCTTCACTCAGCCAACCCTTAAAACCATACATCACAAATTCTTTTCTGTAGATATCCCCAAACTCATCCAAAAAGGAGCTTTGGTGTTCAAAGACATTCTTTCCCCCTACCAAAAACCATATCACCAAATCGGGGTTGTACTTTGATCCTCTTCGCTTGAATCTTTCCAGCGACTGCCGAATATCATACCCAGGTAGCCCCAGGTTGAGCACCTCAAACTTGTTGTTGCAGGGCTGCTCGTTTAATAGCCGCTCCAGTGTTTCGGGATAGCTGTCATACGTATTAACATAAAACCCAAAGGTAAAAGAGTCGCCAAGAGTCATTATGCGGTAGGTATCTTTGGGTTTTTGAATTTGGTATTCAGATCCATCGTTCAGCGTATCAGAATTTATTGTGTATGCTGGTGTATAGCCAAGCCATGGAGGAATGTTAAGCCCGCCGATACCCTCTTTATTGATGGGACTGATGGATACCGATGGCACCTGGTTATGCTTGTTATACATATATATTCCGAGCAGTACAATGGCTATAAACTCAGCCAGTATGATAGTTGTAACAGCTTTTATTTTCATAATAAATTTCTTGCCATCCTCAGTTCATAATACTATCATAAATAGAACAAACCAAGACACATTATGAAATCATTTTTTTTGGGGAAATCCAGCTTTACTCTGCTTGCCTTTTTTGCGATATTTCTTTTTACTGCAATTTTTGTAGTGTTTTACTCCCAAAGATCTCCTGGAGGAGAGGAAGGCTATACTGTTCAGTTGCGTGAGGACGGGTTTTACCCCAGAGAACTTACCATAGGCAAGGGAGATTCAGTGACCTTCACAGCAACGCGAGGGAAGCCCTTTTGGCCAGCCTCAAACCTTCACCCTACCCACACTATTTACCCTGCATTTGACGCGAGAGAACCCATTGACCCAGATAAGAGCTGGAGTTTTACCTTTACACGGCCTGGAGAATGGAGATACCATGACCATCTGACCTCTTCCTTTATAGCAAAGATAACCGTGAAGGAAAAAGCGCAAGACAAAAACTATGGCCTTGATTGCGAGAATCTTGAGAATTTGGATATTCAAACAAAAAGGGCTTGCTTTCGCATCCTTCTGGAGGACTCTTTTCAGAAAGGAGGCGCATCTGCAGCATTTGAGCTCGTGCGCACGCTTTACAAGACAGAACCAGAATACATCGTGGCAGGCTGCCACAAGCAAGCCCATGAAATTGGAGACCTTGCCTATGGAGAATACCTGAAACACAAAAACTTCGCTCAGCTTGATATACCGCAACAGGCAAAGATTCTGTGCGGCGCAGGGTTTTATCATGGGTTTTTTGAACATTATTTTAGAGACAACCCAGACATACGATTAGCAAAAAAACTTTGTGATGAGTTAGAAAGCAGAAATCCGGGGACTAAGACAACCTGCTACCACACCATGGGCCATGGGTTCATGCCAGAGCCCCCTCACGTTGCAGCCTGGGGAGACCCGCAGGCAATTTTAGATCCGGTTCTCAAAAAATGCGATACCATATCTGATGAGACCATTGAAGTTCTTGAATGCCACGAGGGAGCTTTTAATGTTCTTCTTGACTGGATGGATATTTCCCAGTACGGACTTTCGTTTGACAAAAAAGACCCTTTTGCCTTGTACGAAAACCAGGTTACCAGGGAGCGCGAGTATGCCTGCTACTATGAATCTGCCATGCGCGTGCACGGATTGGCCGGCAACGACATAGCAAGAGTGGCAGAGCTTTTTATTGATGACATTCAAGACGACCAGATGGCTGGCGTTGCCATTGGTTCTGCCGTGGCCACCGTCATTGAGGCCCACTTAGACCAAGACAGCTTTGTGGAGTACATGCTTAGCTGCCGCAATCTTGAAAAGCGTCTGCGGGATTCTTGTACGGCAAGTGTTCCATACGGAGTCATCTATCACGGGGAGCCTGGCAAAGAATATGTGAAAGCGCTTGCCCTGTGCAGGTCTCCAAAACTTTCAGACAACGAAAAAGCGGTTTGCTATCAAAAACTGTCTTCGTATATGCCCGTATACTGGCCGGAAAAGAAAGAAGAGATCTGCCAGGCATTTGAGGAAAAGTATCAAGGGTTTTGTCCATGAAACCGTTCTTTATCCTAGTCCTTGTCGTCATGGTGGTCCTTGCGGGGGCGTGGTATGTGTTTTTTGCAGAACCTCGCCGCGACTGTGAACAGGCAGGCCAGGGCCAGGCGCAGTGCTGGCTAGACGCCGTAGAACAAGCTTTGCAAAAGAAGGGCGTGGGAGCTGCGTTTGACATTGTTGAATTAATATACCAGACCCAGCCAAATTGCCATGACTACGCGCATCGCATCGGAGAGGAGGCATACCGACTTTTTTCCCAGGGGAAAGACTTAGAAATAAGCCCCAAGACCTATTACTGCGGTTATGGTTTTTATCACGCGTTTATGGAAACCTTGCTGCAAACCACAGGCAACATAGAACAAGCCCGCGAGTTTTGCGCATACGCAGACAAGCAGTTGTCTCAAAGAGCAGCAGGCACCCAGGCCGCCTGCTATCATGGGATTGGCCATGGCGCTGTTGACGGAGGAGACCAAAGAGACTGGGGGAATATTGAAGCAATGATAGAACCTGGCATAAAGTTGTGCGAGTTTGTTGCTGAAACTGAATTCCAGCGCTATATCTGCGCCACAGGCGTATTCAATGCGATAGATATTCTGTCTTTGGACCCAAAGTACAAGCTTGATATTGTAGAGAAAGATCCCTTTTGGCTGTGCGACAGGCAGCCGCCGCGCTACAAGGAGGCCTGCTATACCAACATGGTGCCAGCCCTGATGAGAGCCATGCAAGGGGATTTTCCAAGAATGGCCTCTCGCATTGAATCCATCCAAGAACAAGGTAACGAGTATTCTCTTGCAAAGCTCGAGGCAGCACCGTTAGCAGACAAGAACTACTCCATCAGGTTTATTGTGATGTCGGCTTTGTTCCACGAGTATGCGAGAGCAGACCTTGCAAGGGCCAGGGAGAGCATCTTGGTGTGCCGCTCTTTGCAAGACCCCAGATCGCGGCTTCCTTGCATTGAGGGGTTGTCTGGAGCGTTTATGAAGTATGGGGAGCCGAATGCAGAATATGTCAAAGGCATGCAGTTCTGCGCATCAGCAATGCTTTTGGAAGATGAAAAAGAGGCGTGCCACAAACACATCCTCTCCCGCCTGCGGCTCTGGTATGAAAAAGACAAGGCCGGCCAAGTGTGCCAGAACTCGCCAGAGAGGTTTCAGGCGTTTTGCCCCACCTATTGATTTTGGAAATCATTCACATGACTTTTCCCAAAACAACACTTCTTCTCATCCCTGCCCTGCTGTTACTCATTGCTTTTTCTTTTTTCAGCAAAGACACCTCTCTCCAGAACCATGCCGATAGAATCTTTGCAGCGTGTCGGGCAGAAGACTATTCCCGGGCCTGCTATGACAAAGAAATACCAAAGCTCATGGATTTCCTTTCCATGAAGCAGGCCTTTGAGGTGGCGCGCCTTATCCAGGAGAAAGACCCCAGTTATCTTGAGTGCCACGTGCTTGCCCATTTTCTAGCAGAAAGAGAAACAGCCAAAGACAAGAGCCGCTGGAAAGACGTTGTTGCCAGCTGTCCTGTGAGCATGTGCAACAACGGCTGTCCTCATGGCGCTTTGATGGCGCGCTTTGGAAACGAGAACGAGTTTCTTTCAGACGAGCAGATACAAGCGATAAAACCAGACCTGCAAGACGTGTGCGAACCCAGGGGAACATGGAATCCTTCCGAGGTTGAGCGCTCCATGTGCTATCACGCCATAGGGCATCTCAATATGTACGCAACCAACGCGAATATCAACAAATCTGTGGAGCTTTGCCAAGACATAGGCCTCAAACAAGACGGAAGAAACTATGCGCAGACCTGCACCGAGGGCGTGTTAATGTCGGTATTCCAGCCCCTGGGCCCTGAAGATACCGCACTGGTTGCAGCAATACGGCCGAGCAGGGAAACGGTAAACTCCTTTTGCCAGAATTATACAGGAGAGGCGTTTCATGCATGCCATAGGGAATCGTGGCCGCTGTTTGCGCAGGATGTTCTCCAACCCCAAGGGCTTACGCAGTTTTGCTCTTATACCACAGACGAATCCCAGCAAGTCAAGTGCTACTCTTCCTTAATGAACCTTATTACCAACAGATACGTGGTGGATCAGGAAGGCCTGGGCAAGCTGGAGGAGTTCTGCAAAGGCCTGCCAAGGCTAAGAACAGGGCTTTGCTTTGAACAGGCAGCGAGACGCTTGATTCAGATTGATCCTTTGTACACCAACAAGGCCCTGGAGGTATGCAGGTTGGCTGAAACCCTGGAAGTAGGGGATGTCTGTTATAATAGGTTAGTAAGCTATGCTTTGGACAGTTTCCACGCAGGGTCAGAGGCGTTTCTCCAATACTGCAAAGCCCTCCCTTCACCCTGGAATACCAAGTGTATAGAAGCGAGATAGTATTATAGAGGTTTGGATTGACATCCGCAGAGGCAGAAGAGTACAATAAATCTATATAATTCACTTTTTGTAGGTTATGCTAAAAAAACTGAAACGTATAGAAGTGGAAGAAAAACTCAAAGCCCTGGGATTAGAGATGTTTACTCCGCAAGAATTCAGGGATATTTTTGGCGTGTCTCAAAATACCGCCTCTTTCTTTATAAGCTCCAATCTGAAGAGCGGACTGTTTCTGAAATTGCGCAACGGATTTTACATAATAAAAGATAGCTTTGTATCGCAGGCCTTTATCGCTAATAAGCTTTATCGACCCTCTTATGTTTCTCTGCAAACCGCTCTATCTTCGTATGGCATTATTCCTGAAGTTGTGTATGGGGTTACCTCTGTTACCACGAAGTCATCACGGGAATTTTCTACGCCCAAAGGTGATTTCATCTATCAGCGCATCAAAAAAAGCGCGTTCACCGGATATGGTTTGCGGTCAGTTGATCGGGATAACGTTTTACTGGCAGAGCCAGAAAAGGCCCTTGCCGATTACCTCTATTTTGTAGATTTGAAACGAATATCTCTGAATGATCGGTTAGAATTGCGGACGGTGAAGAAAGCACTATTGCTTGAGTTTGCGAAGTTGTTTGACCGGCCGAGTATGTTCAAACTTATCAATCATATGTATGTTGAGTATAAAAAACCTCGAAAAATTTACTAAGCAGGCGCAGACATCAATGCAAAATGTTGTTAGGGAATACTGCCAACATTTGTTTTTGTCTTATTTGTATGAACAGCCAGGCTCAGAAAGGCTGCTTTTCAAGGGCGGCACCGCCCTGCGCATTCTCTTGCGCAGCCCTCGCTATTCGGAGGATTTAGATTTCACGGGCATCAATCTCACTCAACAGAAGATAGAAGACATGTTCATCGGTACGTTAGTAGAGGTAGAACGTACTGGTGTTGAAGTGAGTCTTACGGAAGCCAAAAAAACGACGGGGGGCTATCTGGGCATCGCCGAATTCCGCGCGTACGAAAAGAAAATTTTTGTTCAGGTCGAAGTATCACTGCGCAATACGAAATCCCTGAAGGGCGTAAGAACGATTGTAGAAAACGAATATATCACCGCCTACACTTTGGTGCACTTGCCCATAGAAGAGGTTATTCAAGGCAAGCTCGCAGCGATGACAAGCAGGCACAAGGCAAGGGATTTTTATGATTATTTCTTTTTGCTGTCGGGCAATTATCCTATAGTGAAAGAAAAAGAGAATTTGACCAATGCCCTTGCCCTGTTGAAAGAATCGCGTATTAATTTTCGTTCAGACCTTCAAGGTCTGCTTCCTCAAAGCCATGCAAGGCACCTGCGAGAGTTCAAGAGTATTCTTGAGCAGAAAATTCTAACTTTTTCTCAATGAAAAAGACTATTCTTCTTGCGGCCTTGTTCCTTGTTTTGCTTGCGGCAGTAGGCATTGAAACAAACTTTTTTGTCTCCCTGCGGGAGATCCCCCGTAGGGGGACAAACAACACGCTTGAAAAATATGCTGCAGACATCCTCAAGAAGTGCTCGTCTCAAAGCCGTCCTCCTTCCTGCTACGACAGGGAAGTGCCAAAACTTTTAGGAGACATCTCCATGGAACAGGCATTTGAGGTTACGAGGTTCATTCAGCAAAAAGACCAGGGGTATTTTTACTGCCACGTGCTGGGCCACAATCTAAGCACCAAGGAAACCGCAAAAAACCCAGAGAAATGGAAAGACGTTGTTGCAAGGTGCCCGAGCAACATATGCTCAAACGGGTGCATACACGGAGCGTTTCAGGAACGTTTTCGCCAAGAATCCCTGCCTGAAGCAAGCATAGGGGAGTTAAAGCAAGAGCTTGAAGGCGTTTGCGAGAAAAGGCCTGGGTGGAACCCGACAGACATGGAGCGGGCAACGTGCTACCATGCCTTGGGACATCTGGGCATGTATATGACAGACGCAAACATTCAAAAGTCAACAGGGCTTTGTGAAGAAATCACTAGCCAGGCAGGCAGTCAAGGATTGACCCATGTATGTTTTGACGGCGCGTTCATGCAGATTTTCCAGCCCCTGGAGCCAGAGGACTTTGCCTTAATAGAAGGAAAGGCGCCGACAAAAGAGGAGTTGCCTTCTTTTTGCCAGCAGTTTGAAGGATACCAGAAAGGCTCTTGCTGGAACGAGGGCTGGCCCCTGTTTTTACAACAGGTGACAACGCCAGAAGGCGTGGTGAAGTTTTGTTCAACCTTGCAGGAACCTTTCTTGCAAGACCGATGCTACAATGCCATGTTTTATGTAGTGCCAACGCAGTTTGAACTGGACGAGAAGCGCATGAAAGAATTCTGCAGCAAGTTGCCCGATCCCCAGAGGGCACAATGTTTTGCCAATGCCGCCTCCCGACTCATAGAAACAGATGCCAGCTTGGTTGCCAACTCCGCCAGGATGTGCGAGTATGCCGCGCGCTTTGGAGCAGGGGACCAGTGCTATCAAGAGCTTCTGTTCTATTCTACGTACAACTTTCACGCAGGGTCAGAGGGGTTTCTCAAGCTGTGTTCTATCTTGCCCCAACCCTGGACAGAAAAATGCCTTTCTGGGTATAATGAATAAATGGCAAACAAAGTTTTAACAATCAGCATAATCATTCTTGTGCTTGCTGGCGCAGGGCTGGGCTATCTTATCTACAGGCACAAGTCTGGCAACACCAGCGACGTTTTGTTTGAGCGCAGGTTTTCGCAAGACAGGTCTGTTGTTGCAGAGAAAGAGGGGAAAGAGTTTACCATTTCTGTGGGTGAAAATACCAAACTCTTTGGGATTGCCGCAGACAATCCGTATTATGGAGAGCCTCCAGCGACAAAAACCTTTGGACAGGTGGAAATCACCAAGTCCTTTGAGATTTGGGGAGATGTGATTTCTGTTTATCCAGACAAGAAGGAAGTTCGTATATCTTCTGATTACCCAAGGTCCATTGTGACTGCTTTTACTCCCCGAGGCCCGGAGATTTCTCTGGAGGACATCAAGGAGGGAGACCGCATTGTCGCAAGCGGCGAGTATGATGCGAACGGAGAACCGGATTACAACAATATACAATTCATCCAGATCACGCCCTCGGTGGAGGAAATAAAACGACTGCAAGAGAAGCAGAATCAATGACCTGTGGATAACTTTCCTTGCGCTTCTTTGTTGAAGAGATGTAGACTATACTAATAGTATGTTAGACACAGAACAGCCCATCTCAAAACAGCGTATCTCAAAGAAACACATTGTCATTTTAGTGCTCCTTGGCATTGCAGCTCTCGTTATTATTCCTAATATCATTGGCAAGCAAGGGGAAAAAGCTCGTCTTGCCCAAGAACCAAAAGCATGCCTTCCTCTCTATGGCCACGGCAGGCAAACGTATGACGTTCTCACAGACAAACCCCAAAACCCCCAGATAGTGCAGGTAGAGGTTGACCCAATAGACGTTCAGCAAAACCAAACCCAAACCGTAACCGTAAAGGTAAAAGACAAGGATAACAACACCATAACCAAAGAGAGCGGTGTTCTTGTCAAGATTTTTCTAGACAACAAAAACCTTTCTGCAGCCCTCAAGCTTGTGAAAGCAGAGGATATGCAGGAAGACTCAGCCACATCCTTTCTCACCACGTGGCAGGGCTCGTGGGTAAAAGAGGATTCAAACTGCAACACCTACATGCAAACAGTTACCGCGAAAAACAGCAAAGGCGAAGAGTCGTCTGTTGATTTATCGTTCAAGTAATAGGGAATCAGGAATCATGAATTACGAATCATGTATGATGAATCAAGGAAGATTAAATCGTTTACCGATCTTGATGCCTGGAAAGAGGGCCATAAACT
>Ga0213870_1000955_pt1 | contig 13346 bp, 12 predicted proteins | sample WICALVC2017_Meta_FD_160119 | JGI IMG/M metagenome (GOLD analysis project Ga0213870, IMG submission 160119) | Freshwater microbial communities from subterranean cave lake in Wind Cave National Park, South Dakota, United States - WICALVC2017 | ecosystem: Environmental > Aquatic > Deep subsurface >... | reverse complement strand
ACTTCTATTTTCAGAGGATGAGAAAGCATGGCGCGTGTGGCTTTGACGGCATTTTTAATCCCCTTTGCAAGCGCAATATGATTGTCTTTAATCAAGACAAGATCAGACAAGTGAAAACGATGGTTCAATCCCCCCCCGAACACGACCGCTTCTTTTTCAAACACGCGAAGGCCGGGCGTGGTCTTGCGCGTGTCTAAAATTTTTGCGCGATTTTTCCCGACTTGCGATACAAATTGGCCTGTTAAAGTTGCAATGCCGCATAAATGCTGGAGAAAATTCAAGGCTGTTCGTTCTCCTTTTAATAAGACACGCGCATCGCCGATGATTTTTCCAATACACGCCCCTTTTTGCACGGTCTCTCCAGGGGCGACGTACATCTCAAATCTTACTTTTGGATCTAAAATCTCAAACACCGTTTGAAACAAATCAAGCCCTGCTACAATAAGCGTTTCTTTTGCGATCAATTCTCCAACGGCTAAAATAGGACGCGGAAAGAGCGTGTCTGTTGTTTTGTCCCCGTAGACAATATCTTCGGTGAGCGCTTTTTCTGCGATTGATTTTAAGAGAAAATATTCTGCCATTTTTAATTAGGTTAGCAAACCCTTCATGCTTTCAATTTGTTCCATCCCGTCTTGACGTTTTTGTTTTAATGCGGTGTAGGTCATCTGCATCTTAGCCTGCACCTCTTGCGGTGCCCTTATAAAATCAGGAATATGCAACCGATTTTCAAGCGCGAGAATTTCTTTGTCTAACTTTTGTGCAACCTTCATCAGCCGATCTATTTCTTTTTGAATATGCGACGCCTCTAAAAGGAGGTAAAGCGTTCCATACGTTGTTGAGATCGTCGCAGATCTTTTAGGAAGGGGTTGGTTTGAGATAACCTTGATATTGCTAAGACGTCCCAATCGCTGAATATAAGGGAGAAAGGGGGTCATGTCGTGTTGCGTATCTATCAAAAGCGACATCTCCTCGGAAGGAGAAATATTCATCTCGCCGCGAACATTGCGAATTTTTGTCACGGTATCCATAATGATCTCATCCACGCGCGTCGCCATTGCAATATTTTCAGAATCATTCAAAAATAAATCATCTATTGTTGGAAACAAAATCTTTTCTGACGCTTGCAATTCTTGCGTGATAAACGGCATGAAGGGATGCAGAAGGCAGAGAATATCATGGAAGACTGCTGTAACGGTATCAACCGTTTGTTGAACTTTGCATAACTCCAGATACCAGTCACAAAACTCATGCCAGACAAACTGATAGGCGATTTCCGCCGCTTCGTCAAAGCGATAGCGATCCATCGCAGAATCAACCGCTGAAATGGTTTTGTAAAGACGCATTTTAATCCAAATATCAGGTGGTCGCAAAATGACATCCGCATTGTCAGGGCGACCAACGGGAGCACTATTATCAATGCCACTGTTGTGGCCGATGAATCTGGCCGCGTTCCAGATTTTATTAACAAAGTTGCGGTATCCAATAATCCTGTCTTCTGAAAGTTTGATGTCGCGTCCCGGAGAGGCCATCGCGGCGAGTGTGAATCGCAGGGCATCGGTGCCATACTTATTCATCAATGCAATTGGGTCAATCACGTTCCCTTTTGATTTACTCATCTTTTGCCCTTTTGCGTCTCTCACGAGGGCGTGAATATAGACATCTTGAAACGGCACATTTTTGGTGAAATGCAGACCCATCATTATCATTCGGGCCACCCAGAAAAAAAGAATATCAAATCCACTAATCAGGGTATTGGTGGGATAGAACTTTTGTAACAACGCATTTTTTTCATCAGGCCAGCCGAGCGTTGAAAACGGCCACAGTGCAGACGAAAACCATGTGTCCAACACGTCCGTCTCTTGCTGTAAATCTTGCGACCCGCATTGGGGGCATTTGAGTGGGGGCGTAACCGACACGATTGGGTCTTTGCAGTGTAGCCCGCACTGGCCAACATCATTGCCTTTGCAATACCATGCGGGAATTTTATGTCCCCACCAGATTTGGCGAGAGACGCACCAATCTTCGATATTCTCCATCCAGCCAAAATAATTGGATTCCCATGACTCTGGAATCAGACGTACTTTTTTCTCACGCACGGCAGTTATGGCAGGCCATGCTAAAGAGTTTTCAGGATCATTGACCTTTACAAACCACTGGAGCGAGCAAGCAGGCTCAACGATACTTTTGCACCGATAGCATTTTCCAACGGCCATCAGGTGGTCTTTGGCCTCAACGAGAAGTCCTATTTCTTCCAAAGCGGAGATGACTTGTTTTCTTTTCGCCGGAGTCAAATCTTCAGGAAGCAGTGAGAGGGTCGGGAGTTTATGTCGTTTTCCAGCCTTTTCGTCATTAAAGTCGTGTCCCGGTGTGATTTTGACCGCGCCTGTTCCAAACGTGCGATCCACCAGAATGGCGTCCCCTACGATAGGAATGGTTCGTGTGGTTAAGGGCAGACTCACGTTTTTTCCAATATATTGATTATAGCGTGTGTCTTCAGGATGAACGGCGACGGCTGTATCGGCCAGCATGGTTTCTGGACGTGTCGTGGCCACCGTTAGAAAACTGTTTTCCCCTGCGATAGGATATTTAATGTAATAGAGTTTGCCTTGTATGTCTTCGTGTTCGACCTCGATATCCGAAAGGGCGGTTTGGCATTCTGGGCACCAATTCACCAATCGTTTCGCGCGATAAATGAGGTTTTCATTGTATAGCCTTACAAACACTTCTGTAACGGCTTGGGAAAGTCCAGCGTCCAATGTAAAGCGTTCGCGGTTCCAATCACAAGATGCCCCCATTTTTTTCAACTGATTCATGATCGTTCCGCCGGATTGCTCTTTCCATTTCCAGACGCGATCTATAAATGCGTCTCGTCCTAGGGTGTGGCGATTTTCCCCTTCTTTTGCCAGTTGTCGTTCAACGACATTTTGCGTAGCGATTCCCGCGTGATCGGTTCCCGGGAGCCAGAGGACGTTAAACCCTTTCATCCGTTTATATCGCGCCAAAATATCTTGTAGCGTTGTATTTAAAGCGTGTCCCAAATGAAGCACGCCTGTGACGTTGGGCGGAGGAATGACCATAGAGAAAGAGGGATTGTTGGATTGGGTGTCCGCATGAAAATCCGAAGATTCGCTCCAGATGCCTACCCACTTCTCTTCGACAACAGATGGATCGTAAATTTTTTCTAATGACATAAACGAGATCACTCCAAAAATTGAGGGCTGATGATAGCACGATTGAAGATTGTTTGTCCGCCAAAATGCTCTGAGAGGCAAACGCATTGAAATAGATTGACGGATATGAAAATCATTTGATACACTTTCACGCGTTCGATTGCATATCAGGAGGAAGTATCGAAAATCTGCTTTCAAAAGAATGTATTCCCTGCCGAGGCGGTATTCCCCCTCTTAACGGGGAGGAGATCACGCGATTCTTAACAGAGCTTCATTCTGAATGGAGGGTGGTGAACGCGCATCATCTTCAGCGTACATTTTTATTTCAGGGCTTTCAAAAAGGACTTGATTTTACGAATGCAGTCGGCGCACTGGCGGAAGGGCAGGGACATCACCCCGATATCCATCTTGCGTGGGGCAGTGTAGAACTTACCGTTTGGACGCATAAGATACATGGCTTAACAGAAAGCGACTTTATTTTTGCCGCGAAGGTTGACCACCTTTATATAAACTTAAATTAAGGAGATACAAACATGAGTATACTGGTAACAAAAGAAGCGCCTGATTTCACGGCATCCGCAGTGATGCTCGACGGAACCATCAAAGAGAATTTTAAATTATCGGATTTAAGAGGGCAATATGTGGTGCTCTTTTTCTATCCTCTCGATTTTACATTTGTCTGTCCAACAGAGATTATCGCGCACAATCAACGCATAGACGAATTCAAAAAACGGAACGTGCAAGTTGTGGGGGTTTCGGTTGATTCGCAATTTACCCATGCGGCTTGGCGCAACACCTCACCCGAAAAAGGAGGGATTGGGTCCATTCAGTTTCCACTTGTGGCTGACTTGAATCACGCGATTATGCAAGCCTATGGCGTTGCACATCCCGCAAGCATCGCGCTTCGCGCATCTTTCCTAATTGATAAGTCCGGAGTGGTACAGCACCAAGTCGTCAACAATCTTCCTTTAGGCAGAAATGTAGATGAGATGCTTAGGATGGTGGATGCGTTGCAATTTGCCGAACAAAGCGGAGAAGTCTGTCCCGCTGGATGGCAAAAAGGAAAAACAGCCATGAAGCCAACGGCGCAGGGTGTGGCGGAATATCTAAAATCTCACGCAACAGACCTGTAAATAATAATTAAATAATAATAATGGGTAGGAGGCGATAACTATGCAAGAACACTATGCAAGCAAAATGTCTTCTACCCTGCCTTATCCTTCGTAAAGTTCTTGGGTAAAAGTGGCCAGTTTGTCTGGGCTTTCTGAAACCTCTTTTAGTTTTGTCTTCACTTCTTCTAACGCAGGAAAGGCGAAATCGGGCAAAACGGCTGTGAGATTTAACTGGCGCGCTTTTTTTTCTACCATGATTCGTGCAATTCTTCGTGTGGCCTCTGGGATTTCGTCTAAAAAACGAAACGCGCCTTTGCTCCAATCCATCTCGTTATCAATAACAACCACCACATCCCCCACAATTTTAGTTTGACAGGATAAGCGAAAAGGTACCGAAAGTTTTGCTTCTTCCAGCATATTTTCCTCGTCTAAGTCTATGGCCGACAGATTGCCCATCCCCTCGTGGACAAAGACCCTGCAAGTGCTACAGGTGGCAAAACCGCCGCAATCGTGGCGCATCTGTATTCCCAGATTCTCAGCCGCGTCCAAGATGCTTAGTCCAGAAGGAACTTCTCCTGTAATTTTATGAGGATAGAATGTGATCTTTGGCATACGGCCTGAATTATACAAGAGTTGATCTACCAAAGCCATATCTATCCCAAAGTAAAATTTAGCGATAGGTTTTTTGCAAAATTACAAAGTCGCAGGATGAACCGTTGTCCACCTAAAAGATTTCTTCTTATTGATTGAAATGACAATCGTAAAAAACAGTCTTGACAATGGTGTCCACCTTAATCGGGCGTTGCGCCGTTTTCTATTTTAAAAATTAAAAATTTGATATATCTTGGCGGGTCGGGACGACTGGATTTGAACCAGCGACCACTCGCACCCCAAGCGAGTGCGCTACCAGGCTGCGCTACGCCCCGACATTTCACGTATCTCTGCTATGCTAAAATCGTCAACAATTCTTCTATTTCTTTTTTAACCTCCCCCAAGGTTCCGCTCGGAAGGTCTTTCAGCGGCTTTCGGGTCTGTAAGAATTTCTTTGCACCCGAAATTGTCCATCCTTCTTTATGTAAAAGCCGTTTTATTTCTAGCACAAGATCAAGGTCTGTTTTTGAATAGATACGCTGTCCCCCTGCATTTTTTTTAGGGCGCAACGAAGAGAATTCAGACTCCCAAAATCGAAGGACATACGACGCTAGTCCAGCAATTTTACTAACTTCTCCAATCTTATAAAATAGTTTTTCCATTAGGACGTATGACAGCCTCTTTAAACTGACAGCTTGCTTTAAAACGAACCACGGTTCTCGGCTTAATCTGCATCTGTACACCTGTTTTCATATTCCGACCCTTGCGTTCATGTTTTTTGTGCACTAAAAAACTGCCAAACTCTGCAATTTTAACCGAGTCCTCACGTCCCAACGTTTCTTTGATGATCGTTAAAAAAAGTTCCACAAGCTCCCCTGATTCTTTTCTGGCAATGCCCACCCTTTCAACCAGGGCATCCGCGATATCCGCCTTTCTCATAAAAAAACCTCCATAAAATTAAAAATTCGTTCAATCTAAAAATAAGGTGCAAAAATAAGGTGCATGGGTCACGAAAGTCAAACCAGCGCTTTTGGGACATGTTCCGTGTGGCATATATCCATGTGCCAACAGTCTATCCCAAAGCCTCGTCGTGAAGCAATTTATATTCAATGCTATCAACCAGCGCCTGCCAACTGGCCTCGATAATATTTTCAGAAACACCCACCGTACCCCACTTGGTATGGCCATCCCCCGACTCGCTTAACACACGCACCTTGGACGCACTTCCGTCTTTTGCAGTCAACACACGCACTTTGTAATCCAGTAATTTTACATCAGACAAAACAGGATAAAATTTTTGAAGGGCTTTGCGAAGCGCGTTGTCCAACGCATTGACTGGCCCGTTTCCAATCGCCGCAGTATGCTCAATCTGCCCATTCACATCTACAATAATCGTGGCCTCAGAGAAGGACGACTCCCCGTCTTTCCGTTTTTCAACAATGACGCGAAAACCGACCAGATGAAAAAATCGCCGATACTTTCCAACGGCCTTTTTCATGATCAGCTCCAACGAAGCCTCCGCCCCCTCAAACTGATACCCTTCCGCCTCCAATTCTTTCAGCCTTTGTAAAATGTCAGGAACCCGCGGATGATCAGGTGCCAACGGAATTTTATACGCATTGGCCTTTTCGAGAATATTCCCGCGCCCGCTATAATCGGAGATCAGGATTCTACGCCTATTCCCAACCTGTTCGGGCGCAATATGTTCGTATGTGCGCGCATTTTTTCTCACGGCATCCACATGCACACCACCCTTATGCGCAAACGCCGTATTGCCCACATAAGCCTGATATTTGTTGGGAGAGACATTTGCAATCTCACTCACAAAACGAGAGACCTCCTGAAGATGCGACAACTGTTCATCAGAGACACAATCATACTTCATCTTTATCTTTAAGTTTGGAATAATCGAAATAAGATTGGCATTGCCGCATCTTTCTCCCAAACCGTTGATTGTTCCCTGAACTTGGGATACGCCAGCAGAGACAGCCATAAGGGCGTTTGCAACCGCTACTTCTGCGTCATTATGGGTATGAATGCCCAATGGGGTTTTCATCTCTTTTTGAACGGCCTTCACAATCTCCTTGACCTGCCACGGCATGGTTCCCCCATTGGTATCACAGAGAATAAGCCGTTCTGCGCCTGCCTTCTCGGCGGCATGAAGCACTTGTATTGCATAATCAGGATCCGCAAGATAGCCATCAAAGAAATGTTCTGCGTCAAAAAAAACGCGCCTTCCTTTTGCGTGTAAATAGACAATGGAATCTGAAATCAGTTGGAGATTTTTTTTGAGCGGAACACCCAACACCTCTTTAACGTGCAGATTCCAACTTTTACCAAACAGGGTAATCACAGAGGTCTCAGCCTGAAGTAAGGCTTTAAGTATTGGGTCTTCTGATACTTTATTGCTGGCCTTTCTCGTAGAGCCAAAGGCAGTGACGGTTGCTGTTTTCAATGTCAGTTTTTTGGCCTCTTTAAAATAGGCAATCTCTTTAGGATTGGCTCCCGGCCATCCCCCCTCAATATAGTGCACCCCCAGAGCATCCAGTTTTTGGGTAATACGGATCTTGTCTTCCACAGAAAACGAGATGTCTTCTGCCTGCGCGCCGTCACGCAATGTGGTATCGTAAATCTCAATCTGTCTCATAACATCCCTATTGCGACCTTTTTTTAGCAGTTGTTTTTTTCCTGCCTTGTTGCACCGGCACCTTCCCTAATGCAAACGCATCATGGAGTGCGCGCACGGCAAGCTCGGCATATTTTGCATCTACCACGCAAGAGATTTTTATTTCGGATGTCGAGATCATCATGATATTAATCCCCTCGCAAGCCAAGGTTGTAAACATTTTTGCCGCAGTGCCAGAATGAGACCGCATCCCCACCCCCACAATAGAGACTTTGGCGATATTGTCCATCACGCCTATTAAGGATATATCCATATCCAATTTTAATTTTGAGAGAATTTTTTTCGCGCGATCGGCATCTGCTTTGGGCACGGTAAAAGAAAGGTCGGTCAATCCGTCCTGTCCGATATTCTGAATAATCATGTCTATGATAACGTTTTCTGCCGCAATGGCTGAAAATATTTTTGACGCAATGCCGGGCTGATCCGGCACATCCACCAATGTAATTTTAGTTTGATTTTTGTCACAGGCCACGCCCGACACCACCTCTTGTTCCATCTCCTTATCCTCCTTGGTCACCAAGGTTCCTATATCTTCTGAATTGTCTGTAAAAGAAGATCGCACACACACAGGAACCTGATATTTCATCGCAAACAAAACCGATCTGGGTTGAAGCACTTTTGCCCCCAATGAGGCCATTTCCAACATTTCTTCATAAGTGATTTTGTCCAATTTTCGCGCCGACGGCACCATGTTTGGATCCGCCGTATAGACACCATCCACATCGGTATAGATATCACAACGATCCGCAGACAAAACGGCAGACAACGCCACTGCGGTTAAATCGGATCCGCCACGTCCCAATGTCGTCACATCCGATTGTTGATTGATCCCCTGAAAACCGGCCACCACAGGAACGAGCCCATCGGCCAGCGCGGATTTTAATCGTTCTGCGGTAATTTTTTCAATGCGAGCATTGGTATGCGCGTTATCTGTTTGAATCCCCACCTGTCTTCCCGTAAAAGATTGCGCGGGAATCCCTGCGGCCTCCAATGCCATTGCGAGAAGCGCTGTGGTCACACATTCTCCTGTCGAAAGTAGCATATCCATTTCGCGCAGGGCAGGCGTGTCGGATGCTTGTTTGGCCAAACGAATCAGGCGATCTGTTTCGCCCGCCATCGCCGACAAGACAACAACAATCTGATCTCCCGCAGATCTCGCCTTGGCAACACGACGCACGACCTTGAAAATACGATCCATATCGCCAACAGAAGTTCCACCGTATTTTTGCACAATCAAAGCCATAGCGTGAAAGATACCATTTCAAGACAGTCAGCCACAAGCCGTAAAACAGACCCAAATGCCGCTATCTTGGAATTTAGGTTTCACTGCCTATTGCCATGAGAGCAAAAGACCTTGTGTTTGTGACCATGACTGCAACCCTCGGAATGACTGTAGCCTATCGGAAATTTTTGGGTTAATTCGTGGAATGTTTTTCTATAAACTTCTTGATCGCTTCGAGATTTTCCATAATGAGTTTTGCTTTTTTTAAGCCGAATTGAAATGGAAATTTATCCTCGTCTGTTTGTTTGAGCACCAACATTGCGTTTCCCTTGTATTCTGATTCTTCTACTGGCATCGTCTCTCTCCTTTATTTTTTAATAAATGATTTAACCAATCCACAACATCCGCAACCACCCGCTCCCGACCGATCTCGTTAAAAGGCTCGTGATAAAATCCTTCATAAAAAATAAGCCGTTTATTTTCTGATTGCATCTTATCATAAAGCGTTTGCGCCCCTTGAGGATTTACGATTGTATCGCTTGTTCCCTGAAGAATCAAGGTTGGCACAGAAATCTCATGCGTTCGTCTTTGCACACGCGCATTCATCTCCAAAAGCGCGTGATAAAATTTGGGAGTGCCATGCCTTTGGACAAGCGGGTCTGCCTGAAAAACGTTGCAGATTTCTTTGTCATGGCTTAACTTATTCGCATCGCTTGGATATCGGATATGAATTGTAGGAAAAAAATAATTCAATATAATGCCTAAAAAATGAAGCATGAGAGGCGGCGGAACAAACTGGTAAGCGGGGGCAGAAAGAATGATGCCGTCTATTTCGCTTGCGAAATCAAGACAAAAATCAGACACGACCAAGCCTCCAAAACTGTGTCCAATTAAAATAATGGGTGTCCCAGGATGCGCATATTGAACAGATTTTACGACTGCTTGTAAATCATTAATAAAATCGGTGTAATGCTTGGCATAAGTCCTCTGACCTGTGGACTGACCAAATCCCCTTTGGTCATAAGCAAAAGACGCAAAACCTGCATTTGCAAGTTCTCGTTGCAGTCTTACGTATCGTCCCCCATGCTCGCTCATACCATGAACAATAATGAGAACAGCCCGCAGATTTTTAGGCACAACCTTGTGGTAAGACAGGGTCACATCAGAAAGGGCTATCGTCTCGCGCACTAATAAATCTAGGACTTCCAGATCATCCGGCATAGAGCGTTCCCGCTGTTGTTTCTGATATTTCAACCTCCACAAATTCCCCCGGATGAAATACTGTTTTTGGAAAGACTACAGTTAGATTTCCTTCGGTCTTTCCCATTTGCCAATCCACCCCTTTATCGGCCATTCCTTCGATCAAAACCTGTACCGTTTGTCCGATATAATGGCGGTGTTTGGCAAACGCAATCTCATGTTGTATCGCATTCAGACGCACAATCCGATCTGTTTTGTCCGCCTCTGAAACATCATCGGGATAATCGCGCCCTGCAATCGTTCCTTTGCGTTCGGAGTATTTAAAGATAAAGGCATTGTTAAATTGGACAGTCTTCATCACTTGCACTGTTTCTTGAAATTCTGCCTCCGTCTCGGTTGGAAATCCAACAATAATATCGGTTGTCAGCGTGGCTGTAGGAAGAATACGGCGAATTGTTTTGACAAGATCAAAAAATTCTTGTGACGTGTAGGTGCGATTCATGCGGTTTAAAATTCGGTTGGAACCTGATTGTAAGGGGAGATGAATATGCTTGCAAATATTGGGATACTCGGCAATCGCGTAAAGCAATTTTTCAGGAAAATCTTTTGGATGGGGCGATGTAAAGCGGATCCGTTTGAGGCCTGGAATCTGCGCAGACTGAATCATCAGGTCTGCAAAATGCGCACCTTCATAACAATAAGAATTCACATTTTGCCCCAACAAGGTCGCCTGCTTATATCCTGATTTTACAAGGTCTGAAAGTTGCTCTAAAATAGAAGAGATCGGCAGACTGCGTTCCCGTCCGCGTGTATAGGGCACAACGCAAAAGGTGCAGAAATTATCACAGCCACGCATAATGGTGACCCACGCATTCACCCCTGCGATGCGCGCCGGCGCAATATCACTATACGTTTCATATTCCGAAAGCGAGGCAAGGATCTCAGAAGGTGTCCCCTCTTGCGGATGATTCGTCTGAACGATTCTGTCAATGAGATGTGGCAAAGACCTGTAATTGTCAGGCCCTACAACAAGATTGGCGACAGGGTGGTCTAATAATTCCTCTTTCAGATTTTGCGCCATGCACCCCAAGACCCCAACCACAAAAGGCCGTCCCTCTGCTTGCCTTTGTTTTTTGAGCGGACGCAAAGTATCCAGTCTGCCGTATATCTTGCGATGGGCATTTTCCCGAATGGCGCACGTATTCATCAACACGACTTCAGCATCGGCCTCCGAGGATATGATCTGATGGCCGTTTGAAATTAAAATCGCCCGAATCAATTCCGAATCAGAGATGTTCATCTGACAGCCATACGTTTCTAAAAGGATATTCATGTTTTATGATTGGGCAAAACCTGCCGCCCTCTCCAACCGATCCATAATCGCCACCCCCACCCCTTCTTTTGCAACCTTCTCCACAAAGAGGACTTCAACACCCTTTGCTTCTGCTTCGTATAAAGCCGCAAAAAGATTCTTTGCGTAGTCAAAAATATCAACCATCACTTTAATATACACCAAAGACAAAGAGGAAACTTCTTTTAAGGAAATCACGCCTATTTTTTCCCCCAACGGCAAGGCTTTCTGCAAAACATCTTGCCATGCATTAGGTTCCACCAAAATCAGTTTTAGCGCGGGGGTGTAATGGGCGTGTTTTTGACCCGGGGATAATCCAGACTGATTTTCTTTTGAATAAGGCACAACCTCTCCAATCACAGAAATGAGTTGTTCCGCAGTAATGCCTCCTGGACGTAATATTTTGGGAGGGATTGCGGTTAGGTCAAGCACGGTTGATTCCAATCCCACCGCGCAGTCTCCGCCATCGAGTATAAAATCGGCGTCTGTCCCTAGTTCTTTGTGGACAGCGCGGGCAGAGGTCGGAGAAGGTCTGCCTGAACGATTCGCGCTTGGCGCCGCAATCGGCGCATTTAATGCCTGTATCAATTCCAACGCGACCTTGTGATTGGGCATACGGACGGCCACTGTGGGAAGATTTGCAGAAACAATATCGGGAACGCTCACAGCCCGTTTTAGCACCAATGTCAAAGGCCCCGGCCAGAAGGTTTCTATTAGATGTGCTGTTACGGCTGGGATGTCGTCAGCGAGTATCTGCAGTTGTTCTCGTTCTGCGATATGAACAATCAGGGGATTATCAGAAGGTCGGCCTTTAATGGCAAAAATACGCGCAACGGCCTTACGATCAAAAACATTTGCCCCGAGTCCATAAACAGTCTCAGTCGGAAAGGCGCCAACACCTCCGCGCTTCAAAATCTCTGCCGCCTTTTTAACCAATGGGTCCGTCTTGGCAGAACTTGTTTCGATCAGGCGATTCCATTCCTTGCCCATTGTTTGAAACGATGCCGTGTAAAGAGATGAAACGGTTAGGGATGGTTTGTTGTCTTTTTGCGAAATTGAAGTCATTGACTTTTTCTATACCAATTGAGCATCATACGCGAAATGCCGCTTCAAGTCATCAATCCTTATGATCAAAGTATTGTCTGTACGCTCCCCTACGATCGCGGTGAAAAACTCAATCACAAGGTTGCGAACGCAGAGGCGGCGTTTCAGCAATGGCGTCTTGTTCCAATTGATCAACGCATCAGACACGTTAAAAAGGGACTGGCCTATTTTAAAACCCATGCCTCTAAGATTGCCCGCGAGATCACCTGTCAGATGGGAAAGCCGATTTGCGAGGCGCGTCGGGAGGTTTTAACATTTTTTGAACGCGCGGAATATATGCTGTCTATTGGCAAGAAAACGTTAAAGCCTGATTTTCTGCCGCAGAAAACAGGTTTTCATCGCAGTATTGAACATACCCCTTTGGGCACCATTTTGAATATTGTCGCGTGGAACTACCCCCTTCTGATTCCCGTTAATATTGTCATTCCAGCACTGATTGCTGGGAACACAATTTTGCTCAAACACAGTCCCAAAACCCCGCTGTGCGGTCAACGATTCGAATCAGCCTTTGGCAATCTTGCAGGTCTTCCATTGGTTCAAAATCTTGTATTAACGGATACGCAAACATCGCGCTTGATTGCCGACACACGGATTCAATTTGTTGCATTTACAGGGTCTGTTGCGACTGGTCGTCATGTCTATCAGCAAGCGGCAAAGAGGATTTTACCGGTAGGGCTGGAATTAGGCGGGAAGGACGCGGCGTATGTCGCAGAGGACGCAGACCTTCAATTCGCGGTTGAGAATCTTACGGATGGGGCGTGTTATAATGCTGGGCAATCTTGCTGCTCGGTGGAACGGGTCTATGTTCATCAGAAACATTACGCAGAATTTTTAAAACGGGCAAAGCGTCTTCTTGCACAATATCAATTAGGAGACCCGATGTCGGATGAAACCACGCTCGGTCCGTTGG
>Ga0213870_1000954_pt1 | contig 13346 bp, 12 predicted proteins | sample WICALVC2017_Meta_FD_160119 | JGI IMG/M metagenome (GOLD analysis project Ga0213870, IMG submission 160119) | Freshwater microbial communities from subterranean cave lake in Wind Cave National Park, South Dakota, United States - WICALVC2017 | ecosystem: Environmental > Aquatic > Deep subsurface >... | reverse complement strand
TTCAGGACCCAGCGTATAGAGGACTTATGACATTTTTTGTTGACAAAGGAGAACATAATGTAGAAGTAAAATTTGGAGAGACAAAGTTGAGGTTGTTTTCAAATGCAATAAGTGGTGCAAGCTTGGTTATTCTTTTTTTTTATATTATACTTAACGGTAGAGTATGGCGACGGTTTCAGTGGTTTTAGCAACGTATAACGAGGAAGTAAACTTACCTTCGTGTTTGGATTCGGTTAAGGATTTGGCAGATGAAATAATAATTGTTGATGGATCATCGACTGATAAAACAGTTGAGATTGCTAAAAAATATGGGGCAAAGGTAGTAGTAACTGACAATCCACCAATATTTCATATTAACAAACAAAAAGCCATTGATATGGCGACAAAAGATTGGATTTTGCAATTGGATGCGGACGAACGCGTTACTCCAGAGTTGAAAGAAGAGATAAAAAGGGTTATTGCCAAATCCGGATGGGATCCTTCGACTCGTCCCGCTAAGCGGGACTTCGCTCAGGATGACAGCAGCGCTGTCAATGGCTATTGGATTCCGAGGAAAAACTGGTTCTTAGGGAGATTTTTAACTAAAGGGGGTCAATATCCGGATTATACGCTGAGACTTTATAAAAGAGGAAAAGGAAGGCTGCCCCAAAAAGATGTTCATGAGCAGGCAGAGGTTTCCGGGAAAGTTGGATATTTAAAGCATCCACTCCTTCATTATCCATATAGAAATTTTGGTATGTATCTTGAAAAGTGGGGTAGGTATACTGATCTTATCGCAACCCTGCTTAAAAAGGATTTGCAAAATAAAGGAATGGTTATTAAATTATTTTATATGATCGGATATGTGTTTATTAAACCAACCTATTGGTTTCTTACTACCTATATTCGGCATAAAGGATTTTATGATTTATGGCCAGGCTTTGTTTTCTCTTTTTTTTCATCACTAAGATTTCCTGTGGGGTACTTTAAATTCATAATTCATAATTCATAATTCATATGAAAATACTTGTTACTGGTGGGGCAGGATATATTGGGAGCTTTATGACGAAAGCGCTTTTAGATAAAGGATATGATGTGGTTGTGTTTGATAGTCTTGAGAGAGGGCATAGAAATGCAATTGATAAGCGAGCAAGGTTTGTTCAAGGAGATTTAAAAAGCCCCGCAAGGCTTGAGGTTTTATTCCCTAAAGAGACCATTGATGCTGTGATGCATTTTGCAGGATACACATCTGTTGAAGAATCAACAAAAGACCCCCAAAAATATTACCAGAATAACTCAAAAGGATCAGAAAACTTACTTAGAGCGATGATAAAAGTAGGGAAAGTAGATAAATTTATTTTTTCCTCAACAGCAGCTGTTTATGGAAATCCTATCAAAATCCCAATTCCCGAAGACCACCCTAAAAATCCTATTAACCCATATGGTAAAAGTAAGCTAAAGGTAGAAGAAATGCTAATTAACTTTCAAGAAAAGGAAGGATTAAATTTTGTAAGTCTTCGATATTTTAATGCTGCAGGGGCAGCCTTAGATGGTTCGTTGGGTGAAAGCCATGATCCTGAAACTCACATTATTCCGTTAGCTATAAAAGCAGCTATTAAACGTTTAGAGTTTTCTCTATACGGAACTGACTATAATACTCCTGACGGAACGTGTATTCGTGATTATATCCATGTAATTGATCTTGTTGAGGCGCATATTCTTGCTTTTGAAAAACTTCTAAAAGAAAAAGGAGGATTTTTTTATAACGTTGGTACAGGAAATGGACATTCAAATAAAGAGGTTTTAAGCATAGCTAAAAAAATAAGCGGCACTGATTTTAAGGTAAGAATTGTAGAAAGAAGACCTGGCGATCCAGAAGTTTTAGTGTCTGATCCTTCAAAAATAATAAAAGAATTAGGGTTTAAGCCTCAATATTCAGACCTCGCAACAATTGTTAAGACAGCATTCAATTGGCACAAAAATAATTTGAAATTTTAAATTTGAAATTTTCATTGAAAATTAAATGATTAAAAATTCATTAAAAATTAAAAATTGAAAATTTACATTTGATGAGAAATCTTTATTTACACGCTATAATATTAGCAACTATACTTCTTTTGTATGCCGCTAAGTCTGCTCTTGCCCAGTCGAGTTATGTTTTGCCTTATCCTCCTCCAATGCCGGGAAGCATCTTTTATAAAATTCGATTAATTTCAGAGCAAATACAAAAATATTGGTATTTTGGAAATTTTGGGCAATTTTCATACAACTTAAAGCAGTCAGACAAATATTTAGTTCAGGCAAAGACACTATTTGAATACAAGCAACATCTTTTGGGGGAAGAAGCTCTTAAAAAATCAGACATGTATTTCAAATACACTTCAAAATACCTATCTTATGCAAAAGAAGAGAATAAGAATATTGATCGTCAACAAAAAACACTCAAAGAGGCAGCATTGAAACATATAGAAATACTAAATAAAATCAAAATTCATGCTCCTAAAGAGATTATTTGGAATCCAGAGAAATCTCAACCTACAAAAATTCTTCTAAGCGGTACTTTAGCAGAGGCTATTCGTATTCGAGAGTCATGTCTATGATGAAAAAAGTTTTTTTTATTTTATACATGGTTGCATTATTAGGGTTAACTATTTTTTCCTATCTTTTTATAGATCCTAATCTTATTTATCTAAAAGATTTTTATTCTGGATTCGTATATAAACATAGATATCTGACTTCGTTTTTTTATCTGTTAATAATATTTGTTTTTTTTACTTCGTATTTTTTGCTTCTGAAATTAATAAGTAAAAAAAAGATAGACTTTAAAAATTTGCGGTTTTTAATTTTTATAACTATCGCAATATCGTTTTTTTCGTATCCGGCCATGCTCTCTTTTGATATTTTTAACTATGTAACAACAGGAAAGGTATTATTTTTTTATCATGAAAATCCATACATTGTTATGCCGATCGAATTTGTTGGGGATCCACTTTTGTCTTTTACTCATGCAGCAAATAAAATTGCACTTTACGGACCATCCTGGATTCTACTAACGGCGATTCCATATTTTGTAGGGATTGGAAATTTTCTTCTTACTATTTTTAGTTTTAAATTATTTGTTAGCATTTTTTATCTTGGAACAGTTTTTCTTATTTGGAAGATATCAAAGAACTTAGTCTCTGTTTCTTTTTTTGCTTTCAATCCTCTTGTTATTATAGAAACCTTGTTGGGTGGTCATAATGACATTGTGATGATATTTTTTACCCTCCTTTCTTTTTATATCCTAATGAAAAAAAAGAGCATTATTCTAGCTATTATTTTTTTCATGTTGTCTATTTTTGTTAAATATTCAACTATATTTTTGTTTCCAATTTTTGTATATATAATTTGGAAAACAATACAGAAAAAAACGATTAAATGGACTAAGATTTTTTATTTTTCTTCTGTTTCAATGTTAGCAGTATTTCTGTTATCTCCAACTCGGGAAGAAATTTATCCTTGGTATGCAATATGGTTTTTACCGTTCGTAAGCATGGTATTTCAAAAAAGAATGCTAGCATATATTTCGCTTGCTTTTTCTTTTGGTTTGCTCTTAAGATACGTACCTTTTATGCTGTTTGGAACCCATCTTGGCGTAACGCCTTTTTTTAAAACCGCTTTGACCTTTATCCCTGTGTTTTTTGTTTTGGTATACGTTTTTTTTAAAGATAAATTATGGTTAAAAATATCCTTCCGTTGATAATAGTTGGGTTGTTTGGTTTTATCGCCGGGTTAACTCTTCTTCATAAAGGGTTGTCCCCAACACATGATGGAGAATATCATGTTGTTAGGTTTTACGAGTTTTATCAAACGTTGCAAGATGGAGATTGGTATCCCCGTTGGGCACCAGATTTAAATAACGGATACGGAATTCCTCTTTTTAACTACGTGTATCCATTACCAAATTATGTTAGCTCCTTTTTACATTTTTTGGGAGCAAGCTTTATTGACTCGTTTAAACTAGGTATGTTCTTTGCCACAATTTTGGGAGCGCTATTTTTTTATTTGTGGGCAAAGGGGTTTTGGGGTGTTTGGGGAGGATTGGTGGGTTCTATTTTTTATACATTTGCTCCTTACCATTTTTTAGATATCTATATTAGAGGTTCGGTTGGCGAAGTATGGGCATTAGCATTTTTCCCGGCTTTCTTATGGTCTGTTGCAATTTTTTTGAAACATAAGAAAAGAACATTTTTTTTACTGTCTACTTTATTTTTAGCATTAATTATTTTTTCCCATAATATTTTGGCGTTGATGTTTTTGCCATTTGCTCTTTCTTATTGTGGGTTTCTTCTATTGAGAGATAAGGGGAATAGGGTTGATTGGGGGAAGTGGGTAAAGGGGATATTTGTTTTTTTCTTAGGAATCGGTCTATCATCAATCTTTTGGTTGCCTGCATTCTTTGAAAAACAATATGTTGTAGGGCTTGAAGTATTTGGATTTGAGGATCACTTTCCGGAGCTATATCAACTTATTATCCCATCATGGGGATCCGGGTTTTCTGGTGACGATTTGGGAAATTCGCTTTCGTTTCAAATAGGGATTGCCAATTTGTTGGCAGTATTTTTAAGCTTATTATTTGTTTTTATTTATAAAAAGAAGAATAAGAACAGTTCGATAATTTTATTTTTTATTTTCCTATTTTTCATTATCTTTTTCCTGATGCTGAAGATTTCCTTGCCAATTTGGAAGAATGTTCCTTTTATGAATTATTTTCAATTTCCATGGCGCTTGTTAAGTCTTGAGATACTTATTGCATCATTTCTGAGTGGAAGTATTTTTTATTTTTGGAAATCAAAACTTTTAGCAATTTGCCTAATTTTTCTTTCTTTCATCTTAGGAATTGGTTATGCAAAACCTGCTTACTATCATTATAGAAATGATAATTATTATTTAACACGATCTAACTTTATCGATGGAACCAATAGTCCCGGGAATGCTTTTAATACTGTTTTCTTAGAATCAATTCCCAAAAAGGAAAAAACAAAAGCATTGTTTTTAAAAGGACATGGCAAGATTGAACAAAAGATTGTGAGAAGCACGTTGTACCTCTTTAAGATAAAAGCAGAAAGCAATTCGGAGATACTTATTAATACTGCGTATTTTCCTGGATGGAAGGTGTATGCAGGTGAATCCGAAGTGGAAATAAAAAACAGAAATGGAATTATTTCTTTTTTTCTACCCATTGGAGAACATGTAGTTAAAGTTTTGTTTAAAAACACCATTATTAGAAACGTAGCAACTTTTATTTCGATATTTTCATTTTTGGTTCTTATTTTTTTGTTTACGTCAAGACTATTTGGTACAATTAAAAAATGAATATCGCTTTAGACATCACACCTCTTAAAAATTCTAAATCTATTGCCCATAGGGTACGAGGTACGGGTTTTTATATAGAAAATCTTAAAAGGTCATTATTACAGTACTTTCCAAATAATAAGTATATGTTTTTTACTCGAGGGGAAAAGTTGCCCAAAAATATTGATTTAGTACATTATCCTTACTTTGAACCGTTTTTTTTAACGCTTCCTGTTTTTAATAAATATAAAACAGTAGTTACAGTGCATGACTTGACTCCTCTTGCTTTTCCAAAAGAATTTCCAAAAGGTGTGAAGGGAAAGGTTAATTGGGAGATTCAAAAACAAGCTCTTAAGCGTGCGGATGGTATTATTACTGATTCAAAATGTTCAAAAAAAGACATTGCTAAATTTACGGGTGTCTCTGAAGAAAAAATTTCAGCTGTTTATTTAGCAGCAGGAGAAGAATTTAGAAAATATCAAATATCAAATATCAAATATCAAATATTTAGAGATAAATATAACCTTCCAGAGAAATTTGTGCTGTATGTTGGAGATGTAACGTGGAATAAAAACCTGCCAAGACTTGTTGAGTCTATTAAAAAAATTAATGTAACGTTAGTAATGGTAGGCGCAGCATTAGTTCAGAAAGAGTTTGACCACTCGAATCCCTGGAATCAAGATCTTTTGAAAGTTCATGGCCTAGCACAAAACGATAAGAGAATAATTAGAGTCGGTTTTATTCCAACTGAAGATTTGGTCACTTTATATAATATTGCAACTGTTTTTGTAATGCCATCTTTGTACGAAGGATTTGGATTACCAATTCTTGAGGCGATGAGTTGTGGATGTCCTGTGGTAACAACAAAAGAAGGATCTCTAGAAGAAGTGGCAGGAGATGCAGCGCATTATGTTGATGCATATGATATTAACGAGATTGCAAATGGTATTGGAGAAGTTTACTTTAATCAAAAACTACAAAAAGAGCTTTCTCAGAAAGGATTAGTGCGGGCAAAAAAATTTTCTTGGCAAAAAACCGCAAAGGAGACAATGAATGTATACAAAAGTATTTTGGAAGAAGATGAGAGATAAAGCTATTTTAATTGCAAAAAAGTTTCTAAGACAAGAATTGGTTAAGGGAAGTATGTATATTTTTGTTGGCACAATGTTTGCTAATATCTTTAACTTTCTTTTTAATTTATTTATGAGCAGAAATTTGAGAGTTGAAGATTACGGTATTCTTACAAGCATAATTTCCTTAATTGGACTTGTTGTTACGCCGATCGGAGCCATAATTCCAACAATAGTTAACTTTGCAGGATCACGTTTTGCAAAAGAAGAATACGAGCAAGTCAGACTGTTTTTCTTAAAGATTATAAAGCCTCTAATTTTAGTTGGGTTTATCTTGCTTTTTTGTTTTATCGTATTTACTAAAACGATTGGGGATTTTTTTCATATAAAAGATCAGTCTCTAATTATCATTACAGGCTTTATTGTCTTCTTAGGTTATTTAGGAATAATTAACAGTGGGCTCTTACAAGCAAAATTAGCATTTAAATTTATTTCTTTCTCAAATTTGGTTTCCTCTCTTTTTAAACTTATAGCTGCAGTTTCCTTAGTGTTCTTCTTAGGTTTTAAGCTAAAAGCAGTAATGTGGGTAATATTTATCTCAAGTGCTATCCCTTTTGTAATTAGTTTTGTTCCTCTTAAGTTTCTTTTTAATAGTCAAAGACATATTTCAAATAAGATACATTTTAAAGAGCTCTTTTCTTATGGAGCTCCATCTGCACTTGCGGCCTTAGGCTTGACCTCCTTGATATCAATGGATATACTCCTTGTGAAACATTTTTATGATCCTTTGCAAGCAGGTATATATGCAGGTTTATCACTTGTTGGAAGGGTAATTTTCTTTTTCACTGCTCCTATAGGTACAGTGATGTTTCCTCTTGTTGTTCAAAAGTATGAAAGACGAGAAAATCATAACAATATTTTTAAACTATCAATTGCACTAGTTTTTATTCCGTCAATTCTAATTTCTATATTCTACTTTTTATTTCCGGATTTTGCAATAGGCTTTTTTATTAAAAACAAAGTTTATCTCTCTGCCGCAAGTTTACTAGGAATATTTGGAGTATTTATTACAATGTATTCTTTATCTTCGCTTTTTACATATTATTTTTTATCAATTAATAAAACAAAAGTCTATATTCCAGTTGTTGTTTGCGCCATTGCGCAAGCGTTATTAATTACCTTGTATCACGATTCACTTTTTGAGGTGGTAATAATTTCCCTTGTTGTATCAGTAGTGCTTCTGATCGTGCTTTTATTTTATTACATAAAGACAATTTCTTCAGCTGATAAATTTGGTCTAAATATGCGCGGGATTAAATTTAGCTTTTTTTCCAAAAATTAATTGTAAGGCTTCGGACAAGCTGTAGATCTTGGACAAGTTCATTTTTCATAAAAAGATAGATAAGTATCAGATACAACACGCTGCCGAACGCTCCAAAAATTAGTAGGTGAATTAGGTCATCGATTGGGAAAATTTGTACAATAGAAAATACAGATATTCCAGTAAGAGCAGCCACAAAAATTGGTATTTTAATTATCTGAAATAGTGAATATTTAAAATATTTTTGAAGACGAATAAAAGCAATAAACGCGGTTGCCGAAACCAAAAGACCTGCTAGATTAAGACCCCAAAATCCCAAAAATAAAACGAGTGGTACTGTTAATACCCATTGTAGGATTGCCCACAATATATGCATGTTTCTAAAAAAACGTGCCTGGCCAAAAGCCAAAAGTGTATCCATAACAGGGCTTGATACTGCAATTAAAGCCATCTGAAGAGTTGCTAATCTTAGCGAAGAAAGAGCAGGTAACCAATCGGGTGTATAAATAATTCGTGTTATTTCAGGAGCAAGGGAGACAAAAAGAGATGTCCCAAGAAATGTAGTTACTGCTATTACTCTAAGAAGCCTCACAAAAACTTTTTCTGCCTCCTTTAAACTATCTTGCAGTCGTGACATTAAAGGAAAGACAATCTGATTCATAATTGCGGAGAAGGTTGTTGTTAGGGCAACAACACTTCCAACCCAAGTGAGAAACCCAACTGCTTGAGCGCCTGTCCATCCACCAGGTCCTGGGAAACGCCCAACAAATACTGGAATAACAGCGCCATTAATAATACCAAACCATACACTTATTTGAAATGGAACACCAAAGGAAAAGAGAGGCTCCTTAATAGTGTTCCACTTCCATGTAAACCCCCATGGCCACGGCGAAAGTAAGGAGAAAGCAACCAAGTTTACAACTTGTCCAATAATAGCTCCAAAAACAAAGCTTTCTACTCCAAAACCAGCAAGGGCAAGCAAGATTGTTGTTGCTTGCGTGGCGATTAATCCTGAAAAGTTGCCTATCAAAATACGACCATACGAGAGTTGTCTTTCAAGTAAACTGTATGAAACTTGGTAAAAGTTGGCTATAACTTGAGAAATAACGAATAACTGAAACCATATAGTAGCCTCGGAGGATAATTGTTTTCCATAATAAGAAATGATTAGAGGTGATAAAAGCCATAAAACTGCGGCCATACTAATACCTAATCCAAACTGAGACCACCAGATAGTTCGAAGAAGATTAGAAGATAAATCTTCTTTTCTTTGCACAATAACTTTCGATAGGCCAAGATCGTCTAACACCCATGCCAATGTCACAATAGTTTGAATAATTGCAAATGTCCCAAAATCAGCAGGAAATAAAATTCTCACCAAGACAAGATTTGCAGCTGTGGTAATTATTTGGGAGACTATTTTATTGAGAGCAATCCAGCCTAATCCTTGAATTGCCAGAGTTTTTAACTGTTCTTCAAAGCGCATAGTTTTAGTATAATACATAGTAATGATTCACGCTATTTTTGTTGATCCGAATAAATTAGATGGAATCCGAGAGAGTGGTGCTAATTATTTGATGGTTGCAGGAGAAAGCTTGGGCCAGAAGAGATGGCATGATCTTAAAAAGATGGGAATGACGTTCTCTATTTCGTTTGGCGCATTTAATACAGGTGGATGTCCAGCAAATCCTGGAAGCAGAGAAACCCTATTGGAAAGAATTAAAAAATATCTGCAGTTTAATCCGGAAGCCTTGTGGCTTGATCATTTTAGGTTCGATGGGCATTGGGAGGCAATGAAGGGGACAAAAATTCCAGGTGTTCACCGAGATTGTAGATGGTGTAAGAATAACGATAGAGTTGGGGTACTGTCAGAACTGGCACAAGAAGTCATGACGCTAACGGGGAATCAAGTAAAAGTTGGTTATTTTGCTGTCCCATTTAAAACCAAAGAAGTACCTGATTTAGTTTCTTGTTTAGGACAAGACCACTTTGCGCTGGGGAAAATCTTTGATCAAGTGTCTCCAATGCTCTATCACAGAATGATTAAAAAACCCACTTCGTATATTTCGGACTATATTAAGTGGCTTCACAATCAAACCACAAAACCAATTTTGCCGATCATTCAAATCAAAGATATGCCTGATGATTTAAAAGATAGATTGTTTGAAGAAGAAATTACTCTGTCTTTTCAAGAGGCGATAAAGTTTCCGTCAAGTGGAGTTGCTTTCTTCTGTTGGTCACATGTAGTAGACAAAAATAAGACTAGCATTGTTAAAAAATTGTTTGAAATATCAAACTCCACACATCGGATGTGATGTGGGTTTAAACCTTGAGTATTTTATTATACAGATGACGATCGTCTATCATATAATAAACTTCTGGGGTAGTCTCTAGCAATATTGAGTATTATTTGATAATATTGTTTTTAATGATTGAACTTATAACACTTGTAAATAAAGATAAAACAAAGCTTATTGAGGGTGTTTTACTTTATCCACTTAAGGTAAACCGCGATAAATCTGGCGTTTTGGTTGAGACGCTAAGAACTGATTGGCAGGGGGTTTATGGTAAGGGAAGAGAGTTTTTTATGCAGTACTACTCCGTAACTGCTTCAGGAATTGCAAGAGACGAGGATGTTTGGCATTACCATCCAACAGTACAGGAAGATAGGTTTCTTGTGGCACAAGGAGCTATAGTTACTGCAGTTGCAGATAATAGACCTAACTCTAAAACACTTGGACTTTTAAATCTTTTTTATATGCGGGCGGATGTAGATCCATACATTTTACTTATTCCCAAAAACACCCTCCATGCCTTTTTGGCTGTATCAAAAGAGAGCGCAGTTCTTCTTAATTTCCCAACAGCGCTTTATAACCAGAAAGAAGAGATAAGAATTCCCTACTCCGAAGCTAAAATAAAACTTTCGGATGGAAGAATTTTTTCATGGAATCTTGTTAGAAAAGAATTCTTCAACTCTTCCAATGGATAAAATTAAATTACTTTCATTAATAGTTCCTGCTTACAAACAAGAAAAAACAATCGTTGAGAATATTAAAAAACTAGACGTTGTACTTTCTAGCCTTCCTTACAAATATGAAATTATTGTCGTAGTAGATGGACTTTTGGATAAAACTTACGAGAGGGTAAAAAAAATTAAAAAAAGTAATATAAAGGTTTTTGGACACAAAGAAAATCGCGGAAAGGGATTTACTGTAAAATATGGAATGCTTAAGGCAAAAGGAGATATGGTTGGTTTTATTGACGCCGGAATGGATATAAATCCCGCGACAATTCCACTTTTTTTGGATTTGATGAAGTTTCATGATGCAGATATTGTCGTAGGAAGCAAACTTCATCCGGAATCAAAGGTAAGCTATCCTCTAACAAGAAAAATTTTGTCATGGGGATATAGAATCTTGACTCGGCTTTTTTTTGGTTTTGTAGTAAGAGATACGCAGGTGGGATTGAAGTTTTTTAAAAGGGAAGTGGTGAAGGACGTTTTTCCAAAGCTTTTGGTCAAAAAATTTGCTTTTGATGTGGAAGTTCTAGCTGTAGCTAGAGCCCGAGGATTTACAAAAATACATGAAGGTCCTGTTCAACTCGATTTTTCGGGAGTAAACAGCATTACGTCAACAAACTTTTGGAAAGTAATATTTTCTATGCTTTGGGATACGGTTGCAATTTTTTATCGATTAAAAATCTTGCGTTTTTATGATACACAGAGAAAGAGTGTATGAATATACTAATTTTGAACTGGAGAGATATAAAAAACCCAAAAGGTGGTGGAGCTGAAATACTAACCCATGAACTTGCAAAACGGTGGGCAAGTGGAGGTCACAGCGTTACTCTGTTTGCAAGTGAATTTCCCAGATGCGAAAAGCAGGAGGTTTTGGATGGGATAAAAATTATAAGGGTTGGTCATCCGGATGCACGCTACGTTTTTTCATCTGTCCATTTTTTAGCTTACCGCTATTACAAAGAAAATTTTAAAAAAAAGTTTGATGTAGTTATTGATGAGGTACACGGATTGCCTTTCTTTACTCCTTGGTATGTAAAAGGAAAAAAGGTGGTGCTTATTTGCGAAGTCGCTGGGAAACTTTGGTTAGAAATGTTTGGTTTGTTAGGGATATTCGGAAGGGTTATCGAAAAATTCTACCTGAAAATTTACAGAGATCTTTTATTTTTGACAATCTCAAATTCTACTAAAGAAGAACTAATAAAAGAGGGGGTAAACGAAGAGAATATTACTGTTTTACCAATGGGAATTACAGTTCCCAGCAAACTTAAAAAATATAAAAAAGAGAGAACGCCAACGCTTATTTTTGTAGGAAGGCTTTCAAAACCAAAAGGAATAGAAGATGCAATCAAGGCTTTAGAGATGATTGCGAGGAAGATTCCAAAGATAAACCTTTGGATAGTTGGTCGGGGAGATGAAGGATATGTTAATTATCTAAAGACATTAGCTAAGAAATTAAACATTGAAGATAGGGCGACATTCTTCGGCTTTGTATCAGAGAATAAGAAATTTGAATTAATTGGAAGAGCACATATTTTACTTGCACCATCGGTTAAAGAAGGGTGGGGATTGACAGTTCCTGAAGCAGCGTTTGTGGGAACACCTACAGTTGCTTACGACTCACCAGGACTGCGAGATGTGCTCCGAGGCAGCATTTTTAAAATAGTTACAAAATCAAGTACACCAGGTGGATTGCGCAATGAAATAATTAAATTATTTCAAGATAAAGATTTTTTTAATAAATTGAAAAAGGAAAGTTTAAATATGCAAGAATTTAACTGGGACCGGACAGCGCAAGTAGCTTTAAAAATCTTAAAAGTATGAGGATTTTAAGAATTTCTAAGACACATACTTTTTTTCTAATTCTGATTGTTATTATAGCTTTTTGGTTGCGTTCATTTAACATTGCAACTGTCCCAAGACACGGAGCTACATTTGATGAATTTGCCTGGACTTGGCTCGGGATTAATCTTATTCAAACGGGAATTCCAGTATCCTGGTCTCCTCACTCGCAATACACGGAAAAGCAAGAAATCAGATATCAGGGAGCTGCTTTTCTGATAGTTAAGCCGTATCTTGAGCACCCGCCTCTGTTTGGTTTATTTGCCGGTTCTTTCGCATTATTAAATGGCGCTAAGGATATGTATGGCGTTACACTTGGCAATATTAGACCGTTTGCCATTATTTTGGGGATCTTTTCTATATTTATGATTTTTCTCTTAGTAAAAGAAATCTATGGGAAAGAAATTGCTCTTTTTTCTTCTTTATTTTACGGCACGGTTCCTACGGTTGTTATTGGCTCAAGAATTGTCCAGAATGAAAACTTTTTAATTCCTTTTTGGTTGCTTTCGCTCTATCTGATACTAAAGTATTTAAAAACCGGAAGGAAGTCGTTTAGAAACACTGCAACAGTAATAGCAGGATTATTGTCTCTTGCCAAAGTTCCCTGGTTGGTAGTTGGATTTTCAATTTCTTTAATTCTTGCATATAAAAGAAAACTCAAAGATAGCTTATTTGTTGGCATTGTCACCGCATTATTTTTTTCTACCTTTATTTTATATGGAATATATTTCGACAAAGGTCTTTTTTTAAGTTTATGGGGACTTCAACTTGCGAGGTATGATAT
>Ga0213870_1000953_pt1 | contig 13348 bp, 10 predicted proteins | sample WICALVC2017_Meta_FD_160119 | JGI IMG/M metagenome (GOLD analysis project Ga0213870, IMG submission 160119) | Freshwater microbial communities from subterranean cave lake in Wind Cave National Park, South Dakota, United States - WICALVC2017 | ecosystem: Environmental > Aquatic > Deep subsurface >... | reverse complement strand
AATTCATGAAAACAAATACTATAGCGTTGGTATTTATTCTGAATCTTTCAACGTCTTTTATGAAAAAATAAAATTCATATCGCTAAATGAATATACAAAATTGAATCTTTTAAACGAATTTATTTTCAGGCACAACACACCATTAAAAAGAGATAGTTTCGGAAGATTTATTTCAAGAGGTTTTTATGGTAGGTAAACTGATAGTAATGGAGGGTCTTGATGGTTCAGGAAAATCTACCCAAACAAAACTTCTAGTAGAACATTTGAAGAAAAAAGGATTTCAAGTTCATCTTACAAACGAACCCAGCGATAAAGGATTAAGAAAAATAATCAAAGATACTATATCAACTAAGTCAAAGATTGATGATCCAATTTTAGATGCTTTGCTGTACACATCTGACAGAAGATTTCATTTGAAGAGTGAAATTCTTCCATTGCTTGAACAAAATTTCATTGTTATATCTGATAGATACTATCATTCAACTTTTACTTATCAACAAGCACAAGGTCTAGATTTGGATTGGCTAATTGACATTAACAAATTTTCTTTGAAACCGAACTTGACGATAATTATTGATTCTAACCCAGAAAAAGCCTTAGAAAGGATTTCTAAAGAAAACAGACAGAACATAGCCAAATTTGAGAAACTAGAATTCCTTAAAAAATTAAGGGGCAATTATCTTAATTTACCAGAAAAACTAAAAGATGAAAAAATAATTATAATAGATGGAGATCGGCCTAGAGAAGAAGTTTTTGGAGATATAAAAAAGATTGTTGAGAGGCATTTATAAAATTTAGAATTTATAGATAAAGAGTATTTTTATGGAAGAATTTACTGAAGAAGAAAAACAATTAATTCAACCTTTTTTTACCAACATAGACAAACCAGTTTTTGCTCTGGTAAATTTGCCGGAAGTTGTTAAGGGTGCTTTGTTCTCCAGATACAGCAGGACTGATAAAAGTTTGAGAAGAGTTTTATTGGATGAATTTATCAACGCACCTGAAATGGGATTCAAGGAAATTGTTGGATTTCAGGTTGGACAAGGCAAAGACCAGATAGTTGCAATAAAAAAAGCAGAAGAATTTTACGATAGAGTGCTTGTAGGTTATGGGGACGATTCAGTTGCAGAACTGGGCGGAGCGCATCTAGCTGTTGAGAATGTTAGCAATGTAGCAACAAAAGTCTTGGAAGATTCTAGAATCGGTTTGTCGCCTTTAGAAAAATCAACTCGTTATGTATATTTCGATAAAAAAATCGATGGAAGATATGCATACTATCTAGATCCAGAGATCATGAATTCTCAATTTGCAGATCTTTACACAGAAATCAACAATTCCCTTTTTGATACCTATGTGAAAATGATGGGGCCCATGAACAAGTTCATAGTTGAGAGGTTTCCTCAAGAGGAAGGTGTTACTGACAGAGCCTACAAATCAACCATCAGAGCAAAAGTTTGTGACATACTCAGAGTCTTGCTTCCTGCATCTACTTTGACAAACATGGGAATGTTTGGAAACGGTAGAGCTTTTGAATATCTCATTACAAAAATGTATGCCCATCCTTTGCCTGAACTTAGGAATCTTGCCGGATCTATACATGAAGAACTCAATATGGTTATTCCTTCGTTTGTGAAAAGAGCACATCCTTCAGACAAATACGGAGGAGAAACTAACAGATATTTCGTAACAACCATGCAGGCCATGCGAAATCTGTCGAAAGAAATTCTGGATGGTCATAAGCCAACAGAAATGGAACCTGTTGTTTTGGTTTACTACGATAAGGATGCAGAGGACAAGGTAGCTGCACATTGCCTTTATCCGTTTTCCAATCTTCCCTTGCATCAACTGCTAGAAAATGTCAAGAAGATGAGCGAGATACAAAAGAGAAAGATAATTGAAGAATATGTGAAGAGAAGAGAAAACAGAAGACACAGACCAGGAAGGGCTTTTGAAAATACGTATTATGGTTTTGACATTCTTGGAAATTATGGAATTTACAGAGATATTCAACGACACAGAATACTTACACAAGAAAGACAATTGCTCTCAACGGAACATGGTTATGATACCCCTCAAGAGATTACAGATTGTAATTTGGAGAATGAATACAGAGATATAATGAAAAAGGCAAAAGACGCACATGAAAACATAGCAAAAACAATGCCTTTGCACGCTCAATATGTTGTTCCTATGGGATACAAGTTGAGATGGTATATGACGATGAATTTGAGAGAACTGTTCCATCTAACAGAACTGAGAAGTATAAAACAAGGTCACCCATACTATAGAAGGTTAGCGCAACTGATGGCTTTGAAGGTAAAAGAAGTTCACCCCTTCTTGGCTCAACATTTAAAGTTTGTAGACATGAATACGTATGGTGGATTGGAGAGGTTAGAGTCTGAAAAAAGAATAGACATGAAGTTGGAACAAATGAAGAAAAAATATGGTGCATAAATGCCAAGCTTTGAATTTTTGAAAAAAACAGACCCAGAAATTTATGAGGTTGTAAAGAACGAGATTTACAGGCAAAGAAATGAATTGGAGATGATTGCTTCTGAAAATTTCACAAGCCTAGCAATAATGGAGGCGATGGGTTCTGTTTTAACAAACAAATACTCGGAAGGTTATCCGAAGAAGAGATATTATGGAGGAAACCAGTTTATAGATGTTTCAGAAAGCTTGGCTATAGAAAGGGCAAAGAAATTATTCAATGCAGAACATGCAAATGTTCAGCCGCATTCTGGTTCTCAGGCAAACATGGCTGCATATTTTTCTATCTTAGATATCGGAGACAAAATACTCGGAGTAGATTTAGCTTGCGGAGGCCATCTCACACATGGTAGTCCTGTTAATTTTTCTGGCAAATGGTACAAGGTTGCGACATATTTTGTAGACAAAGAAACGCAAATGTTTGATTACGATGAGATTAGAAAAAAAGCATTAGAAGAAAAACCAAAATTAATTTTGTGCGGCTACACTGCATATCCTAGAACAGTTCACTTTGAGGAATTCGGAAAAATAGCTCAAGAGGTCGGAGCATACTTGATGGCAGATATCGCTCACATAGCAGGATTAGTTGTTTCAGGTGTTCATCCACATCCATTTCCTCATTGTAATATCGTAACATCAACAACTCATAAAACTCTTAGAGGTCCGCGAGGCGGTTTAATTCTTTCTAAAGCAGATTTAGCAGAAAAGATTGATAAAGCAATATTTCCAGGAATGCAAGGTGGTCCTCTAGACCATGTCATTGCTGCAAAGGCTGTCTGTTTCTTAGAGGCTATGAAACCCGAATTCAGAGAATACAACAAACAAATTGTTAAAAACGCAAAAGCCTTAGCTGAAGGACTGATGGAAGACGGATTGGATCTTGTTTCTGGTGGGACAGACAATCATTTAGTGTTGGTTGATTTAACAAAAAAGAACGTAACAGGAAAAGAAGCACAAGAACTTCTAAACTCTGTAAACATAATTGTAAACAAAAATACAATACCGTTTGACACGAGACCACCATGGCACGGTTCTGGAATAAGAATAGGAACTCCTGCTTTAACAACCAGAGGTTTGAAAGAATCTGATATAAAACATATCGCAGGTTTAATAGCAAAAGTTATTGATAATAGAGACGATGAGGATATAAAGAAAAAAGTGAGAGAAGAGGTAGCACATGTTTGTGACAGATTCCCTCTGTATCCAGAGTTAGGTTGAAATGATAATAGACGGAAAACAGATTTCTAGCGAAATAAATGAACAAACTAAAAAGGAAATAGAAAGGTTAAAATCTAAGACAGGAAAGCAGCCTTCTCTATTCTTGATTTCCTTTGGGGATATTTCTAATATATATGCCAGAAATATTGCAAAAAATTGTGAGGGTGTAGGAATAACAGGAAAGGTCCATTTCTTTGAAGAGTCAAAAGAAAATCAAGTTATTGATTTAATAAAAAGATTGAATTCAGATAAAGATATTAATGGAATTCTCGTTCATAGGCCACTGCCTATACCGGAAGATAAAATTTTGAATTCAATTTCCAAAGAAAAAGATGTTTACGGTATTCATTCTTCTTACTCTTACAATCTTCTAGGAGAAAAGATTTTATCCCCATGCGTTCCCTTAGCGGTTCTAACAATTTTGGATAAGTCAAACATCGACTTGAAAGGAAAACATGCTGTTATAGTCAATAGAAGCAAGTTTATCGGCAGACCCTTGTCTCAAATACTTTTGCAGAGAGATGCAACTGTTACCATTTGTCATTCTAAAACTCAGAACTTAGGAGTCCTTACATCTGCAGCAGATATTTTAATAACAGCTGCAGGAAAACCAGGTCTAATAACTTCTGATATGGTTAGAAGAGATTCAACAGTTATAGATGTGGCATTGACGTTGGTAGATGGAAAATGGAAGGGTGATGTAGACTTTGATAATGTTAAGAATAAAGTTGCTGCAATAACTCCTGTTCCTGGTGGGGTAGGACCTGTTACGGTTTCTATAGTACTTCAAAATACTCTAAAGGCTTTCAAGAATCAATTTAACTTATAAACTTTTACGAGAAATTGATTCTATGAATTACGATCAAATGCTTGAGTATCTTTATAGTCTCAAAGTCTTTGGAATGAAATTAGGTTTGGAAAGAATAGAAAAAGCCTTAGAACTTTTTAACGACCCACAAAAGGATCTGAAATGCATACACGTTACTGGAAGTAACGGAAAAGGATCAGTTACGGCAATGATTACATCTATTCTAAAAACGGCAGGTTATAAAGCAGGGATGTTAACTTCTCCGCATTTAGTAGATTTCAGGGAAAGAATCAGGATAAACGACGAACTGATTCCTAAGGAAGACCTTTTGAGAATTTTTCATTCTTGCTATGAGAAACTGAACAAAGCAAATTTAGAAATAACTTACTTCGAGTTTTTAACATTAATGTCATTCATTTACTTTAAAGAAAAGAAAGTCGATTATGCTGTTGTTGAAGTAGGGTTAGGTGGCTTGTATGATGCAACAAATGTTGTTAATTCAATTGTCTCGATCATAACAAATGTTTCTTTAGAGCATACAGACATTTTAGGCGATACGATAGAAAAAATTGCAAAAGAGAAAGTTGGCGTAATAAAACCAAACAGTCTTGTCGTTACGGCAGCTGACAATCCAATTATTTTGGACATAATAGGTGAGAAGGTAAAAGAAAAGAATTGCAAATTAGTTATTGCAAAAAAAGTTAATTATCCTTTGACTCTTAGGGGAGAGTTTCAAAAAATAAATGCGGGTTGTGCATATGAAGTTTGCAAGTATTTAGGAATAAATGAAAGGGTAATTAAGGAAGGTTTAAAGGAAACTGTATGGCTAGGAAGATTACAGTATTTAGAGGAGAATATTCTTCTTGATGCAGCTCACAATCTAGCCGCAATTCAAGTTCTCAGAGAGTATCTTGACACACTGAAGTATAATAAACTCATAGTTGTTTTCAGCGTTTCTGGAAACCGTGATTATAAGAAGATGCTAAGGCAATTAGCGCCTTATGATGTTTTGATAATCACTAAATCTTATGTATGGAAAGCTGTAGATCCTGACAGTATAGATATCGACACCACAAAATTCAAGGATCCAGTAGACGCTTTCTATTATGCAAAATCTATCGCAAAGCCAGAAGATTTAATTCTCGTAACAGGGTCAGTCTATTTAGTTGGAAATATTTTAGAATTTGCGGTGAACAAACAGATTTTAACTAAGTACGAATCTATGAACTTCTTTTGATTAGAGAGCAAAGGTTTGGGTTTTATTTTTTTTTGTAACAATTTTGAAAACACTTATCAGAATTAAAAATATTCCAACAACTAAGATTAGTGGAACTATGTAATCTGGTGAAGATTGAACTATTGGAATTTGTGTTATGTTATTCGTTATGTTTACATTTTCTGCTACCGCTCCAGCCGCTGGTAACGAGGTTGGAACAATTAACGTCGGTGCCCTTGTTGCTTGGCCAGCAAACTTTTCTGTGGTAGTAAAATATCTTACGATACTTGAAAAAACAAAAATTATTCCCAAACAAAGCGTGATTATAAACTGGACTGGAATCTTAGGTTTTATCAAACTCTCTCCCTTGAAAGTTAATTCATAATAGACCCATTTTCTTCCTGTTTCTTTTCTCTCGATTAGTTCAGCATTTTCCAGAATGTGGAGATGTTCTATGACAGTAGAAGTGGCAAGTCCTAGTTCTTTGGACAATTCTGAAGGCATTTTCCTTCTTTTTGCTAGACTTTTCAATATTTCTACCCTTCTTTCTGCTGCCAATGCCTTTATGACAGTCTTATCAATTTCCATGATTCTGATTGTTTTTTAATATTTATAAAATCCTAAAGAATCGTTAGGTTTATGCCTAACAATATTGATGTTTTTATATGTCTACTTGAAATAATTAGTATGAAAATTAAATTAATCCTGTTCGCACTTTTGATATCTGTAGGGGTCGGAATGATTTTAGTCTTCTCTCCAAAAAATGCCACTACAGTTTGTCTATACATTTGCCCCGAATATCCTCAGCCACAAAAAATAGAAAATGGTTGTCTAGGTTACAAATACATTGTTAATACTACCCATGGTTTAGATACGTATTGCATAGGACTTCTAACTAGAGATAGAATATGTTATTCTTCACCATCAAAAAATCTTCAGAACTTAACAGAAGTTCCTTGCCTTGCCTAACTTTTTTCTTTCATTTGTTCCTGAAAAAACCTCTTTATATCTTCAAGAGATTCAAGACCAAAATACTCAGCAAATTCTTTCGTTGCTATCAACGCCTTTGTCCTGGAATGTTTAACAGTTTTTATGAGACCCTTCTCTTCCAGTTTTTTCACATAATCATAAGCCCTGTTGCCAATGACTTTTACAACTTCTGACTGTGTTATTGGCTGTTTGTACGCTACTAAAGCAAGGACTCTTAATAATCCCCTACTGAGATCTTGATATGGTGTTAAATTTTTCACAAGATTTGAAAATTCTGGTTTTACTCTCAACTGATAACCTGCAGAAGTTTCTACTAAATGAATTCCCTTTTCTGATTTTTCATACTCGGCTTTCAGCTGTTCTATCAGAGGTTTTATTTCCTCTGGTTTTCTGTCTACAATTTTTGTCAATTTTTCTAGTTTCATAGGCTCGCTAGACATAAACAATGCTGCCTCCAGAGCAGGCTTAAGTTTTTCTTGTCTCATCCTTCTTCCTCTCTATGAAAATTTCTTTAAATATTTCTGGTTGCAATAAAGCTACTTTACCTTCTTGTGAAAGATGCAACAACGGCAATAAGGTCTCTACAATTTCTTTTCTCTTCCAATTCTTTACAAGTCTCGAGAACTCTATCTTGTCAATATCTTTGAGAGCGTCGTTTATTTGAGACAAAAGTTTGTTTATCCTTTCTGTTATGTTCTCTTCCGGCAGTGGCAAGGCTCTTTCAACAGCAACTCTAACCCTTTCCTTTTTCTCAACTCTTCTCTCCTTGATCTCGAAGGCTTTTCTTAAGGCAGTTATCAATTCTTGGACAGTGACATTTCTCAATGGAATTCTTTTTATTGGTGGTTGCAATGGAGGGACTGCAGCAAGTATTCTTAACATTTCATCTTGTTCCTTTTCAGACTCAGGAATCAAAACTTTCTCTTCTCTCTGTTTCAAGATATCAGATTTCATTCTCAGCAAAATTGCAGTAATTAAAATGAAACGGGCAGGAACTCTCAAATCCAGAGATTGCATTTTCTGCATGTAGACAAGAAAGCTATCAGCGAGCCTGACAATATCTATGTTCCAAGGCTCCATTTTCTCCTCTACGATAATCTTGACTATTATGTCTTCCCAAGAAGGCTCAGAAACCATCAGATTTATCAGTTGGTTATCGGTTAGCATACCCATGTTTAAACTTCTATCCAAATCCCTTATATATTTATCTAAAAGTAAACTTTATCTCTTAAGATTGTAATTTATTATTTAGCATTAAAATGGAAAAACCAAAAATCATCTCTGATAAGGTCAAGAAACAGAAAGCATCGAAAAGCAATGCAAAAAAAGTTGTTATTCTGGGTGCCCTAGGAAGGGACTTGCATAATTTTAACGTCTACTTTAGAAACAATAGAAGATATCATGTGGTTGCTTTTACTCAAGCCCCTGGTCAAGCTTTGTCTGAATTAGGAAGGCTGCCAAAGAGGGTTTATCCTCCTGAGTTAGCAGGAAAGCTCTATCCAAATGGCATACCTTTCCTTCCAGAAAAAGACTTGTCAGAGATAATCAATAGTTATAATGTCGATGAAGTGATTCTTGCATACTCTGATCTTTCATACAATGATGTTGGTCATAAGGCTGCAATAGCGTTGGCCAATGGGGCAGACTTCAGACTGATGGGACCGAAAACGACAATGCTAAAATCAAACAAGTTTGTGATTTCAATTTGTGCAGTAAGAACCGGTGCAGGAAAATCGCCGACATCAAGAAAAGTCTCACAGATTCTGAGGAAGCATGGAGTAAGGTTTGTTGTCATAAGACATCCGATGCCTTATGGCGACTTGTCAAAGATGGTTGTCCAGAGATTTACAAACAAAAACGACTTGTCTGTTTATAATTCTACAATTGAGGAAAGAGAAGAATATGAGCCGCATCTTGAAGAGGGAAACATACTTTATGCTGGCGTAGATTATGAAAAGATTTTGAGGGCCGCAGAAAAGGAAGCAGAGGTGATAATTTGGGATGGGGGCAACAATGACCTTCCCTTTATCAAACCTAATTTGCACATTGTGATTGCTGATGCGAGAAGACCGGGGCATGAAATGACATACTATCCAGGTGAGGCTAATATGAGGATGGCAGATGTGGTTGTTGTCAATAAAATCGATACCTCAAATCCATACGATGTTGAGAGCGTTGTCAACAACATCGCGGCTGTCAATCCAAAAGCTGTAATAGTGAGGGCTGCTATGCCTGGTTACGTAGACAAACCAGAACTGATCAGAGGAAAAAGGGTTCTTGTTATAGAAGATGGACCAACGTTGACACATGGTGGCTTGTCATTTGGTGCTGCTACAATTGCAGCTAAGAATTTAGGGGCATACATAATTAATCCTAGAAACAATGCTGTTGGATCTATAAGAAGTGTTCTCGAGGAATATCCTCACCTAGGTGCAGTTCTTCCTGCAATGGGCTACTCAAAGAAGCAAATGGAAGAACTAGAAAAGACAATTAACACTACAGAATGCGATTCTGTTTTGATAGGGACACCTGTAGATTTGAGAAGCCTTCTAAATATTAACAAACCTGCAGCGAGAGTTAGATATGAATTGCAAGAAATCATGAAGCCTGATTTGGAAAGCATTATATCTAGGGTTTTGAAGTCTGAAAGGATTATAGAATAATCAGCTGGGCATTTTTATAGCGATGATTTGTGACTCTCCATCTGTCATAGAACATCCATAAACAGTGTCGGCAGACTGTATTGTTGTGTCGTTGTGGGTTATTACAATAAACTGGGCATTCTTTGAATAATTTTTAATCAAATCTGCCGCTTTCCTCGTGTTGGGCTTGTCTAAAGCAGCATCTATCTCATCCAGAATATAGAAAGGTGTAGGTCTGAATCTCTGGACAGAAAACAAGAAAGCTAATGCAACTAAAGTCTTCTCTCCACCTGACATCGCATCTATGTTTAGCAATTTCTTCGCAGCAGGGCTTGCTTCTATTAGCAACCCAGAATCCATTCCGCCAGACAACCTTAAATCAGCATCGCCGCCTGTCATATCCTTGAAGACAGCCTTGAACTGTTCTCTTATTCCCTCCAAAGTTTTCATGAAAGCTTCCTTTCTCTTTCCTTCGATATCTGCCATGATTTCGACGACCTTGTTCCTCTCTTCTGTCAATTTCTCTACTTTCTCCTTAAGTTCTTCATAAACAACTTTCTGCTGTTCATACTCTTCCAAAGCTTTCATGTTTATTGCCCCCAATGAATTGATTTCTTTTATAGTCTCTTGTATTCTGCCTTCCAAAATCTCAGAAGAAATGTTGTAAGTCTCTGATTTCTTATAATTTTCAAATTCAAGTTTTATATTTTCTAATTCAGCTTCCAACTTCGCTTTCCTTATGTTTATTTTGTTTATGTCTTCCTGTGCAATCATCTTCTCTTCAAACAGTCTCCTTCTTTTGGATCTTAACGACTCAAGCCTTGCATCCAACTCTTGTCTCTCTTTTTGAAGTTTTGTCAACTCCTTACTTCCTAACTGTTCTTCTGTTGTAAGCTGTTCTAAGTTTTTCTGGAGTCTTACGATATCTGTTTCCATTTGTTTTATTTCGTTTTCTGTCTGGGATTTTTGAGAGACGTATTTTCCAATATCTTCTGTTTCTTGGAAAACTCTTTTTCCAGTATAATATCCACCTATTATAGCACCGCTTCTTTCAATAAGATCTCCATCCAGCGTAACAAATCTTGCATTACCGATTCCTAGACCTTTTGCAATCTCTATGTTTTCTACTATAAGCGTATCTCCGAAAACGAAAGAAAAGGCATTGTAGAATTTTCTATCAAACTCTATCAGATTAATGGCAATTCCAATGACACCCTTTTTGTTTAGGAACTGTTGCAGATCCCTATTCTCCCTAGGCCTGATTTTATCCAACGGCAGAAAAGTGGCTCTTCCTGTTTTATTTCTCTTTAAGTGATTCACGCATTCTATGGCAACATTCTCATCAGAGACGACGACATCTTGTAAATGATTTCCAGCAGTGACTTCTATTGCAGTCTGATGCTGTGCCGGGACTTTAGACAGCGAAGCTATTGTGCCGTAAACCCCTGTTCTTCCAAGTTTTAAAATCTCCTGGACAGACTTGCTTAGCGAAGCTTCCAAGTCTTTCTGCTTCAGTATCTCTAGCCTTTTAATCAATCCGCCTAGTCTTTCAATCTCAAGTCTATTGAGGCCTATCCTGTCTTTCTTTCTTTCAATCTCGGACCTTATCTTCTCAACTTCCTTTATCAAAGCAATGTCCTTTGTCCTGTCGAAAAGCTTTTGTCCTATCTCTTTTCCTCTTTTTTCCATGTTTTCCATTTCTCTATCCATCTCAGAAAGTTCCTTGTCGATTACTTTCACATCTTTCTCAGAAATTTTTTCTTCCAGCTTTTTCATGGCAGCTTCCGCTTCCTGCAATCTTTGTTTTGCCAAAGACGCTCTCAGTTTGTCTAGCTCTTGAGTCAGTTTTTGATACTTTTTGGCAGAAATGCTTTCCTGTTCTAATTTTCTCAAATTGCCTAGCTTTTCTGTTAGAATAACACTAGATTCTTTCAACCTTTCTTCTACAGTAACAAGCTCCCTCTGAGCCCTTACTCTTTTGTCTTCAAATTCTGTTATACCTGCTATTTCATCTACTATTTCTCTTCTTTCTAAAGGAGACATCTCTATCAAATTTGTTATGTCTCCCTGCAAGATTATGTTATGGCCGTCAGGATGTATGTTGGCAGCCCTTAGGATTTCTTGGGCAGTCTCTCTTGTTACAGTCTTCCCATTAATTTGATAAATAGAAATTCCCCTTCTATTGACCTTTCGAGTAATGATAACCTTTTCTTCATGAATAGGAAATGTTTTGTCGCTGTTGTCAAAGAATAAGGTAACTTTGGCAAAGTCTGCTGGCGGTTTGTTCTTGGTCCCATTGAAAATCATTTCAAGCATTCTGTCTGCCCTTAGACTTTTTGCAGACGTTCTTCCCAGAACAAAGACAATCCCGTCTAGAAGATTGCTGTTATGAACAATAAAATTATCAGCTATAAAGTTATGTGTAGGCTCTATTGATAGATCATAAACCCATGTTTCTTTATTCTCTAATCTTTTGATGTTAACAATCTCATCCCAATAGATGCTAGAATTAGCTAAATTCTCAAGATATTCTAACAAACCGTTAGATTCTTTATCGATAGTGCCGAATTTTCTAATTACGTTAATAACTTCTACTAACCCCTCTCTGCTACATTCGCACATATCGTAATAGTAAGCTTCAAGTTTAGGACATATTTTCCTCGTTTTCTTTACGTTAATTCTAGCTTTCTTTGCTATGAATCTAATCAGATTATTAACATTAGGAATGAGATCTAAGTTAGGATTCCCTTTAACTTTCATATTTAAGATTCTATTAACAGTTTCCTTTTTGCTTTCATTAGAGAAAGGTATTAATGTCACAAGTTTCTTAAGTTGTTTATGCCCATAAACATACACAGAATAATATTTTCTTTTCACCTTCTCAACTGTGTTTGAAGCAAACTTTTCTTTTTCCCTCAAAAGGCTTATGATACCTAATCTAAGTAGTAATGTTAAAACTCCCTCCGCCAATTTCTTACTAGCCGAAGAAAATTCAAAATAACACCTTCTTTTTCTGCCTTTATTCTCAAAGTTTAGATAGGCATCACCATCGAATAAACCAGCAAGAAAGTTAACAATAATAGATTCTGAAGATTCAAAAATTATTTCAGGAATAGACTTTTCTCTAGCATTATAACCAATCTTAAACCCAAAAGCCTTTTCTAAATGGGTCTGGAGTGGTTTTGAATATATTATACTATCCTTACTATTGGGTTTGTAATCGTATTGTGGAGCCTCTAAACCGAAAAGGTTCTTAGAAAGGTGAGAAAAGTCTGAAAGTATGTTAGAATCACTATTAACCATTCTTACTTGATTTGAAGAAACAGAAGAGGACCCTTCGGATAAAAGATAACCTAAGAATCTGGCTAAATTCTCATTCATAGTTCTTGGAAAATTAATAATCTTGGAATTAGTTAAGCCTTTTACACCATCCATCAGTTTTGAGATTTCTGTATCCTGATAGCCTCCTTCTTTTAGAATCTTAACTAAGTTAGATGCGTTTATAGACTGTCCCTCAAATATGCCTCTCAAAGAATAATAAGATATCCCAACATCTTCACAGAATTCTCTCCATGTCTTACCAGCCCCCTTAACTATTTTTCTAATTTTATCTTTAAGATCTTCCGAAAAAGGTATGTAGATATTATCCAATAATTCAAATTCAAGATTTATTGATCTTTCTTTTGGCAAGACTGATAAATGTCTAGGTACTGCTACTTTATTCTTTATCTTAAGGTCTTGTGCGGGTACGGAGATAAATGAACCATTCTTTAGAATGAAGAAAGGATGAGTTTCCGTAACTATAGTCTCCCTACCACTTCGAGTTACAATCTTAAAAAGATGTTTCGGGCTTTTTCTTCGAATAAATGCAAATACTGATTTAGGTTCTGTTTTCATTGTGTTCGGATTTAGTGTCAGTATTCTAACATTATTTGAATTTTCTTTAGATACTATTCCGTCTTCTAGTCTTTCTAGTCTTCTAGA
>Ga0213870_1000952_pt1 | contig 13359 bp, 11 predicted proteins | sample WICALVC2017_Meta_FD_160119 | JGI IMG/M metagenome (GOLD analysis project Ga0213870, IMG submission 160119) | Freshwater microbial communities from subterranean cave lake in Wind Cave National Park, South Dakota, United States - WICALVC2017 | ecosystem: Environmental > Aquatic > Deep subsurface >... | reverse complement strand
GTCTTTAAAATATCTTCTCTGCTGCTAACTGTCAAAAAATATTCGGCTGGTCCGCCGATTTGAAAAGTCGTATGGTTCCTCAATAAAATATTTTTTTTAGTCTCCGGTAAATACTTTTTCAGCTGGATGAAAATTTTATCCTCCATATCCCAAAAGCTGATTTATTTTCTTCCTTGTCAGCGGCCCGACAAAGCCGGTGCCCTTGGACAATCCCAAGGGCGATAAAATTTCGGCTCTGTTCTTCTCTTGAAAACGGATAACCGCTAATTTGGTTATCTTGCCAAAGTTACCGGTAACAAAGCCTTCAAGATAGATTTCCGGACCTTGATTTTTTAAGAACTGCTGAAGGCATTTTACCTCATCGCTGCCGGCAATGCCAAAATAAAGGTTATTGTTCATTGGCCCGCAGACTTTATTATCCTGATTAGGATTATTTTTACCAGATTGAATTGCCATAATCTGTTTTTTCAGAGAATCAATTTGGGCTAAAAGATTTTGTATTAAAATCTGTTCTTTGATGGTCTCCCCGGTTATTACGACTTTAAAGGTGTAAGGATAGGTTAATTCTATGCCGTCAAAACCTGAAAATTTTGTTTGGAGAGAGGGAATGATAACCAAGGAGTTAAATTCTGAGCCAAAATTTTTAATTTCAATTTCCCCTTTTTGATTTTTATTAAGGGCCAAAAATTTTATTGAATAATTATTATTCTTGTCAAAAATGACCAAGGGAACATAAAAAGTTAAACCGGCCAAACTGGAAAACTCCAGTTTTAAATCCCCGTTGCCACCGATTATTTTTTGCCAATTACCAGACCAGTTTTTGGCAATATTGGTAACTGACAAAGAACTGTCCCCTAAAATAGGCAGAAAATTAAGGGTCGGATTAATCCTTAGATTCCGGAGATTTTGATTTAGATAACAGAACTTTGAGCTCCCAGAGCAATTATTGATTATGATCGCTATTGTCCAATTGGTGAAAATTTGGCTAAAATTTTCTTTGGCTCCGTTTTCTAAAAGGGCCTCATTGATGCTGGCAATGCCGACTGATTGGTACTTTAAAGAATCAGCTAAAATACCTATTCCGTAATGGTCTGCCAGATAATGACTGAACAAACTGGCAACAGCATAATCGTATTTAGTTTCCTGCCATTCAGTAAGGGAATCGGAAGGATTCTGAAGGAAATCCTTCACCCGCCTCTGGAGGTTACTCCCTTCGTAGGAACTGTCATATCCTAAAATAGTTGAGGAATAATCAGCCCGGGCTTCATTAAACCAGACTTCTTCCTGGACCCCCTTTAGCCTGTCTTTTTGGTTAAAGGTTATAAGGTGAACAAATTCATGGGCTAAAAATATTTTTAAACGGGGCGTGTCTATATGAGCAATAGCAATATAAAGCATTTCCCGCTCGTTGGAATCGGGCACCTGCAATTTAATATATTCGTCGGCTGAACGAAAATATCCGCTGGTTCCTTCCTTCATTGAGTGGAATAAAACAGATATTTTATTGTCGCCATCAACGCCCGGCTTCCATTCCGAACCGAAAACCGAAGTGAGAATAGGATAAATTTTATTGTCAAATTCGGTTGACAAAACATCTAAATTAGCCAAAACTTCATTCTGTTTGGCAAGAACTTGCTGGTCCCACCAAGTCTTCTCAACATAAAAATAAAGATTGGCTGTGTTTTTAACTAAGACAGCGGAAATTTGCGGCCTTGCCGCAACATCAAAATTTAAATCAACGCTAAAATTCATTGACTCGCCAATTATAGCGGCTTCTATGTCCAAACCGTAGAACGAAGTCAATAAAATACCGACGGCAAAAAAAAATTTCTTAATTATCTTTATTGTGTCCATTAGATATTACGCCTTTTTAGCAAAGAAAAAAATTATCTTTTTTCAATAAACTCTTTTAAATTTTTTATAACAAAATTTATTTGACTTTTTTTTAAATTGCTGAAAAATGGCAAAGCCAACGTTCTCTTGCTGACGTTTTCAGCAACAGGAAAATCATTCTCTTTATAACTAAATTTATTCCTGTAAAACGGCTGGAGATGGATTGACTGAAAATAATTACCGCACTGAATCCCTCGTTGAGCCATTTTTTTTATAATTTTGTCCCTTTTTATCCCAGCAAAAGCTTCTGACAATCTTATCACATATACAAACCAACTTATATCACTATTTTGATCAATATAAGGAATTTCTATATCCTTAATACTTTTCAATTTCTGATTATATAGTTCAGCCACTCTTTTTCTTTTCTTAAGAATTTCCTTTATTCTTTTCATTTGAGAGATACCCAAGGCACAACTCATCTCATCCAATCTATAATTATATCCCAATCTTATATGCTCCAACCATTTTCCATCCTTGATTTTCCTGCCTTGATTTGAAAGGCTTTTTGATAAATCAGCAATCTTTTTATTGTTAGTCACTATCATCCCCCCTTCTCCTGTATTATGTAGGCAAATGGCGCCATACCCGCCAATAAAGTTTTCGAATCCTTTTACTTCAAAATCATAAACAAATTCATGAAATTTTTCTTTTTCTATTTCTTTTATTTTTAAAACAGCGATATTTTCTAAAAGAAAGCTTGGACAATTTACTTGTTTTTGGACCAACCACGTTTTAATTGTTTCTGTGGATATAGAGTTCTTGTAATTAATCCTGTTTTTTTGAATATATGAAGATTCGTCATTTAAAGACAGAAAACTTATAGGAATACAATTTTCTTTTGCTGTTGTTTGTTCGTGACCCAATATTTCACAGGTATAACTGTAACATAACTTTTCTTTTTTAGAATAATATTTATTTTTTTCTAATCGAGATTGAACGCCCATAGTTAATAACAAATAATGTAATCCGTTGGCTAAATTTTCAGAAGCAACTTTTATTTTTCTGTTTATGCAACCATTTATTATACGTTCGTGACCATCACCATTTAAAAGTCCTTCAATAAAGGCTGTCTTATTTTTATTAGTTGTATCCCAAATAATGTTAGGAATATTTTTTTCGCAAATATTTTTGCCACAGCCAAGATTTTTGAATAATTCTGAGTGCAATAATCCACCGCATAAAACCGTACATCTATTCCCCTCTTTATTTTCTGTAACTATTACTTTAAAATTTGGCCAAACAGAAATAAATATGTTTTTAACCTCTTTGGCAAAAGTATTTTTTTCGTGTAATCCGAAAGTAAACCGCAACCCTCCGCCGTTTTTATCTAAATCATAACTCCCTTCCGCAATAAAATATCCTAATAATTTGCAAAAATTTTCATCTATTTTCAGCTTTCTATCTATGTATTTTCCGCCGCCACCGCCTATTTTATTGTTTTTTATGATTATTTTTTCGCTATTATATTTTATAATATTCTTGTTACTCATATAGCTTAAAACATCGATTTCTTCTATAAATTTATCGGGTTCAGGCAATCTTCTTGGAACAACAAGATAATCATCTACTTTTAAATCTTCCCCTAAAACTTCTTTAATTTCATTGTTTTTTACAGTAAAAACACTATGCGATTTTGTTATTTCCACTTCTCTGCCCTTTTCAAGTTTAATTTTTAATATCTCACTATGTAGATTATGTTTTACAAAAGCGCTTATTTTCTGCCAAGATATTTTTCCATTCTTATTAAAAGATAAACATTCATATCCCTCCGGTTTCCAATACTCATCTATCATAAAATCCATCAAAGAACCAATTTTGATAAGTTTTGTTATTCCATCTTTTTTTATTAAAACCGGGGTGTTGTATCTCACTGAAGTAATCTGTTTATTGGGGTAAAAGGCGAAAACGGCCCCATCGCCAAAACTACCGCATTTTCTACCTTTATACTCTGAACCTAAAGCTTCGGCAGAATCCTCAATCAAAAAGAGATTATATTTTTTAGCGATTTTTTGCAGTTCGTCCCAGTCAGCCGGATGGGAAAACACATCAACTGCCAAGATAGCTTTTGTTCTTTTTGTAATTTTTTCTTCTATTTTATTAAAATCTATATTGAATGTTTTCTCGTCAATATCAACGAAAACCGGTTTAGCTCCTTCGTATAAAATGCAGTTTGCCGAAGCAATAAAAGAAAAAGGGGTTGTGATAACTTCATCGCCCGAACCAATCCCTAACGCTCGGATAATCATATGCAAAGCTGTCGTACCGCTGTTAGTGGCTATACCGTATTTCACGCCGGCAAAATCAGCAATTCTGTTTTGGAAATCTATATAATTGTTGCCCAGACTTAGGGCAGTTGTTTTGAGAACTTTTAAAACCGCTCTCCTCTCCAGATTTGTGATATCTGGTTCTGAAAGAGGGATTTTGTATTTAATCATATATTTCTAACCACTTTAGCCGGTATGCCATAGGCCACAACATTAGCCGGGATATCTTTATTGATAAAACTAAAAGCCCCAATAATTGAATTCTCACCCACGGTTACTCCGGGCATAACTACCGAATGAGTCCCTATCCTGCAATTTTTCCTCAAAACCACTTTGCCATTTTTATTGTCTATGGTAGAGACCGAATAAATCGAGCAGTGAGAACCAATTTGCACATCATCTTCTATCACCACTCCATTTTGAGCATTAATATAAGTAAAGGCACCAATGTCAGTTCTATTACCTAACTCTAAATTTTTAAACTTTTGGACCAACCAATTATATTTGGTCAGTTTGCTTTCTTTTATTTTTGGCTTTGTCCAATTTTTAAACCTTTCTTTCATTATTAGTTATAAGTTATTAATATTATCTGTTGCCGGCTATTGACAGAAAAATTTACAAAAACCATATTTCACCTTACAAATGGATCATTTATGCCGTCTTTGCCGTAAACGCCTTCTTGCTTAATAAAAATAAAATTAAAAGCCTTACATATAATCTTAATGTCCAACCATAATGACCAGTTTTCAACATACCATACGTCGTATCTAATTCTTTCTCCCCAGCTCAAATAATTCCTGCCGTGGACCAAGGCCCATCCGACGATTCCGGGCTTCATCAACAATCTTTTTCTCTCAAAGTCACTGTAGCGCTCAACCTGGTATCGAAAAGTTGGCCTAGGACCAACTAAACTCATTTCACCTTTTATAACATTAAACAACTGAGGAAATTCATCAATCCCCCATTTCCTTAAGAATTTTCCAATGTTGGTAATCCGGCTATCATTTTCGGCGACATTATATTTAAGACCCATATCTTCAGACCCTAAAACCATTGTCCGGAATTTAAAGATATAAAATGGTTTGCCGTTTTTCCCTATTCTTTCCTGTTTAAAAAAAACTGGGCCGGGAGAATCAATTTTAATTAAAATAGCCACTACAGCAAAAAGAGGTAATAAAAAAAACAAGGCTAAAAACCCGATAAAATAATCAAAAATTGTTTTAATAATCAACTTGGTTTCCATAACTAATATTTTCTACCAGCATCTTATATCCTTCTTTTATTCTATTGAAAACAATCTTTTCGTCAAACTCTTTAACTGCTTTCTTCCTCGCCTTATCGGATAACTCTTCTCTTTTTTGAGAGTTTTCTAGTAAAAAAGAAATGGCTTGAGACAGTTTTACAGGATTCCTGACAGGAACTATAATGCCTGTCTTATTATTTTCAATTTCCTCCCGACATCCTCTGATATCTGTAACTATGATTGGTTTTTTCATCGCCATGGCTTCTATGACCGATCTCGGAAACCCCTCTCTATGAGAAGCTAAGACAAAAATATCCATCAAATAATAGAGTTCTTCTGTATCATTTCTTTCTCCTAAAAATAAAACATTGCTTTCTATGCCGTAATTTTTTATAATTGACCGGTTAAATCTATCCTTTTTGGTCGGTTCTTCCTGCCCTATTGATAAAAGAAAAATGTCCGAATGGTTTTTCAAAACTATTTTAATGGCTTCAAACAAATCTAAGTATCCTTTCTCTTTAACCAGTCTTCCTACTGTACCAATAATTTTACACTTTGGGTCCAAATCCAACTCTTTCTTTTTAGTTAAAACGAAATCCTTTGAAAATTTTTCTGGGTTGAATCTGTTGATATCAACACCGTTGCCCAGATATTTGACTTTCTCGGGTAATGATATTTTTTCTCTGGTTATAGTGGCAATATCTTCCTTGTTCTGAGAAAAAACAAGGTTAGAGTTTTTAGCTGAAAATCTTTCCAGAAAAATAAACAACCTTTTTTTAAAACGGCGGGATTGATCGGTGAAGTAAAGTCCATGGATAGTATTAACGATAATGGGAACGCCGGCCAGTCTCGCCGCAAACTGTCCCAAAAGTCCGGACTTTAGCCCGTGAGTATGGACAATATAAAATTTTTCTTTCTTAAAATAGAAAAATAGTTTTATTAAAGAAAGGAGGTCTGAAAAAGGAGTAAAAAACCTTCTTTTAATTTCTATAACTTTAACCCTAATACCCTGACTTTCAATATCTTTTATCCATCTGCCGTCAGAACAAACCGCAAAAACATCGTATCCTTCATTAACTAAAAATTTTATTTGGGGCAACAACAAAAACTTTACGGTTATGTCGACGCTGGCGACATGGCAGATTTTAATTCTCTTCTTGGTCATATTGCAAGACAAACCACTCTTTGGTTTTGTCAACTCCCTCTTTAAAATCAACGGTTGGTTGCCACGAAAGAAGGGCTTTAGCTTTGGTTATATCGGCTTGAGTATTTTTGGGATCTCCTTGCCTCGGCGGCAAATAAGCCACTGAACCGCCAATTAGTCGGGCTAAATAGTTTATTGAGTAAGATTTTTCCTGACCAATATTAATAACCTCAAAGGCTTTTAAATTAGGACTTTCTGAGGCCTTTATATTGGCCTCCACAACGTCATCTATATAGCAGAAGGCGCGAGTTTGCTCTCCGTCTCCATAAATAGTCAGGGGCTTGTTTTCTTTATGCAAACGCAAAAACTTGCCTAAAACCAGGCTGTAGTCTGAATCAAAATCTATCCGCGGTCCATAAACATTAAAGTATCTCAGACAAATTATCTCTGTCTTATAAATTTCCGAAAACATCTTAGCGAATTGTTCTCCCACCAGTTTTTGAAGCCCGTAGGGGCTTATAGGGTTAGGCTCCATATCTTCTTTGAAGGGTAGTTTTGGCTGAGGGCCAAAAACAGATGAAGACGAAGCAAAAACAATTCTTTTTACTTTGGCATCGGCCGCGGCCTTAAAAACGTTGACTGTGCCTAAAATATTGACCTTTGATGTGCTGATAGGATCTTCTATGGAAAAAGGAACCCGTGGAACCGCGGCAAGATGGAAAACACAATCTATTCCTCTGAAAAGCGTCCTGATTTTTTCGTAATCGCATATATCCAGTTGATGAAACCGGGCCGAAGGATTAATATTTGCCTTTTTGCCGGCATAAAGATTGTCAATAATTAAAACTTCATTTTCTTCCTCTATTAATTTATCTGCCAGATTGCTGCCAATAAATCCGGCCCCGCCGGTGATTAAATATCTTTTAGCCATGATAGTGAATTTTTAATTTTATTGAAATAATCAAACTTAAAGCTAAGCAAAATCACACACAAGAGAGCGATAAATATCGGCATCCGGACGCGACCTATTATGCCAAAGTTATTGATAAAAAGGGACAAGGCCCCAAAGGCCATGACAGAAAATAACAAAAAGAAGAGGGATAATTTATGAAGTTGGACGAAAGGAAAAAAACCTTTTTCTTTAATAACCCTAAAAATGCCGGATAAAGCGATTATCCAAATAAGATACCATGGGACAGTATCAGCCAAAAAGAACAAATGTCTTTTGTATCTTAACTGCCAAGGAAACGGACCAAAGAAGCTATAAATAAAAGAGGTAAGATAGCCCTTGGTAAAAGTAAACGGACTGTCAAAACCAGTTGGCACCACAAAAGAAGAACCGACGCCCGTATTTTTATTATCTTTTGTTTTAAAATCAGGAGAAGGAGCGTAGACTATTTCTCTGTATTGTTTAATGGTGCTTTTATTCAAGAAGCCCTTAAATGATTCTGTTCCGTAATAGCCAAACCCGACTAACTGGGGGGAAAAACCTAAAATAAAAATTATAGCCAAGCCATAAATAATTCTTTCCCAAATTCTTTTGCTTGAAATTATAAACCAGCAGATAATAAAACTAAACAAAAGGGCAAGACCGATGTAAAAACGGAAATGAATCAAACCGGCTAAGACAATAAAAAACATTAAAAAATTCAAGCCGCTGAAATTTTTCATTATTTTCAAAGACAGCAGTAACCCAACCAAGGCTAAAGGAACAACCAATGTATCTTTCAATAGGAGACTGCCGAAATAAAGATAGCTTGGGTAAAAACTTGTTATCAAACCAGCTAAAAAAGCTGACTTTTCGGACCCGCCTAATTCAATAACCAAAAAGTATGACAGTAAAACAGACACCATGGCAAGCCAAACCAAAAAGAGCTGGACCGAAATTGTTTCTGGCCCAGTAATCAGATAGATTATGCCGACAAAAACTGCGAAATAATGATTGGTATATAACCCCTCTAAAGAAAAATTTCCTTTGGAAAATCTCTTAGCTACTTCCACGGCATTATTGTTGTAACCCTCGTAATCAGCTCCCCCTCCAACTGGCCTGAATTCGGTATAATGAATAAACAAAACTGAGAGCAAATGCAATAGAACTGCTATGACTAAAATCAAGTACAATTCTTTGTTCCTTATATTTAATTTTAATAAAACAATGAAGGTGACGACGACCAATAAAAAAAGAAGTGAGAACCCGGCCACAAAACCCTTGCCTAAAAAAAATGTCGTTCCAATTACAGCTAATAAAACAATTAAAGAACATACTGTTTTCTTTTTTCCTTCCATCTTTATTCTTTCTAAAAAATTAACCATTGTATTTAACTAATAATCTTTCAAAAACTTTTTCGTATTCCTTAACGCTTTTCTCCACGGAAAAATATTTCGCCCTCGCCCTGCCATTATCAGAAAGTATTTTTGCCAAGTCTTTGTCTTTTAAAATTTTGATTATGGCTTCAGCCAAGGCTTTTTCATTTTGAGGATCTACAAGAAGACCATTAACACCATCTTCTATAATTTCGCTTGGCCCGGAATTGTAATCAGCGGCAACCACCGGCGCACCGCAGGCCATTGCTTCAACTATCACGTTGCCAAAACCTTCTCTTATGGAGGAAAGGGCAAAAACCGAAGCCCGGGACATATATTTATAAGGATTGGGTTTAAACCCTAAAAATTTCACATTATCGGCAACACCCAAATCAACAGCCATCTTTTTTAATTTATCTTCTTCCGGGCCATCACCTAAAATAACTAAATCAGCCGTAATAATTTTTAAAACTATCCTAAATGCTTTCAAAAGACTGGGATAGTTTTTAGCTTTAACCAGCCGGCCAACGGCAATAATAAACGGTTTTCCTCCATTAAAAAAATTTTGTTCTTGGCCGATCGGCTCCTGGCTCAGAGTAATTATATTATCATCAAAAACAGGATTGTGAATAACCTCCATTGTAGGCAGCCGGCCAACCAATCTGGCAAGATCGTCCATCACTCCTTTTGCAACGCAAATAACGGCATCTGCTTTTGGATAAAAAAAACCCATCAAGTGAGGCAAAATAAAGCGGGCACCAATCTTTCTTACCCAAGTTCTGGCTGTAGAGGGAATTAAAGAGATGATGGTATGTTCTGTTAAAACAATGAGAGTGCCAACGCCGGAAAATTTTTTAGCCATCATGCTAATAGTGTTTATATGAGGCAGGGCAGAAACTAAAATATCCGGCTTTTCTTCTTTTAGATATTTTATTAGCTTAATAAACAAAGTCGGCAAGCCGGAAGACTCTAAATTAAAAATCCTGATATTTTTAGACGTATCTAATTGAATATTTTCGGCAATATTACCAGCGACAATAGAGATGTCATATTTGTCTCGGTCTAAATTGCTTGCCAGATTTATTATACTTCTTTCCGCCCCTCCTCCTTTTAAAACCGGCACCAAGAAAGAAATCTTATATTGGCTAATCATTATTTTTTTCCAAGAGGAAGACGGTAATCCGCCCAAAAGACGGGAAAAATCGGCCAAAAATATTTTTGGTGCCCATCCTGCTCGCTATTCTAAGATTATATTTTTTAATCAATTCATTTATTGCTTTTTGGGTATGGCGGCGGGGATTGTATTGGGGATATCTGATTTTTAGCAAAAGATGCCATAGTCTGTATTTATACAAAAACTCCAGCATAATATACTTTTTGGAAACCCTCACCATTTCTTTAAAAATATCTTCTGGATTATTAAAATTAAAATAATGAAGAGTCCCCAAACAACTGACCAAATCTACGCTATTGTCTTTGAAAGGTAATTGGTTATTGATATCAAAAACCAAAGTCTTTAAGGCCGGATGCCTTTTTTTTGCTGTCTCCAACATATTTATGTCTTTATCAAGGCAAATCACTTCGCTTTTATCATTTCTTTTTAAAATATGATAGCTTAAGTTGCCTTGTGCTCCGCCCAAATCCAAAGAATTGTTAATCTGATTGTAATCTAAGTTCTTGTCCATAAATTTCAGAATGCTTATCCACGTTTTTTTTCTTTTATGGTCATTGGGATGGAGTAAAATTTCTTCGTTTGTATTGAATTCCATATCCTAAAAATAATGTAAAGATAGTTAATGATAAATACTCTTTATGCCCAACAATCTTCTCGCGGCGGTTATCGCCAAATTTTTATTTAAGGCAAAAAGGTATGGTGATAAATTATTCTCTATCTGACCAATCGGATATTTTTTAATCTCGGAGGCAAATTTAAAACTGATATTTTTACGGGCAGCGACAAAGGACAAAAATTCTTCCATAACGGAAATGTAATAAGGACTAGTCATAGCCGGAGAATGGATAGACATATGGAATAAGGGTAAGCCGGCTCCCCAATATTCCAAAAAGCAGGCTCTTAGCCAAGGAAGACCGTAAACAGTCACTCCCTCAAGACTGGCCGTCCCTCCAAAAAGAGTTTGAGAAACCGGCACGATTAAAATCGGCAATAGCCCCGAAAGCTGGTAATCATTTTCATCGGGGCAATAAGGAAGACAAATCCTGGGAAGTTTTGACCAATCGTAATGGTCTGAAACAGAATGGCTTGGAGCTGACAAATCGTGGGTAAAACCGGTTTGGACAAGGGCTTTGACAGTATCGTTATTAACAGACCACCTCCCGGCCGCAAATACTTTTATTGGCGCCTTAAATTCATTTTCAAGGCAATCCTTGCCTTTTTTTATCATTTCTAACTGCTCATTATAGGAAAAATCGCGCAAAGCAGTTGAAGGAACCGATTGACGGCAATGACTTTTTAAATACTTGTCCCCCACAAACCACTTACGATTATCATATTCCAGTTCCTGCCAGCCGGGATGAATGTGCAAACCAATTTCATGGCCTAGATTTTTTGGGAAAAAATTAACTGTTTCCGGGCACAGGCAAAAAGTTATTTTTGCGCCGTATTTTTCGGCCAAATTGACCAGATTTAAGGCTCCCTTACTTATGCCTCCTGTAGCTTTTTTATCTCCTATAATTGTCTTACCGGACACAAAACCGAATTCTGTGTGGCAAACAAGAACGATATCCATATAAGTGTTTCTAACACAAAATTGACTAAATTACAAATCACCTATAGAGTAAAAAAATGAATATCAAAAAAATATATCTTGTTTGTTCTAAATTTTTCTATAAAAACTTGATTTTTGATATAAAAAACCCGGTTAATAGAGATAATTGCCTATATCTTTACTATCTTTTAAAACAGAAATTCAGGGAAAATGGGTTTGATTTGAATACCTACGATTACTTCAATAAAAACGCGCCTGAAGATTACGCTTTGTTGTTTCTTGATTCCCCCAAAAATATAAATTATTACCTGAAAAATCATCCCGGTGCAAAAAAGTTCTTAATAGCATACGAATCTCCCATAAAAAATACGGAGAATCAAAAAGCAGAAAACCATAGATATTTTGAAAAAATATTTACATGGAACGACGCTCTGGCAGATAACCTAAAATATTTTAGATTAAGCTACGCCCAAAAAATCCCGAAAAACTCTTCTTTTGACATTAACAAAAAAACCAAACTTTGCGCCGCTATTTTCGGGCATAAACTCCAAACCGCTCCCAAAGAATTATATTCTGAACGGATAAAAGCCATCCGCTGGTTTGAAAAAAACAATCCTGAAGATTTTGATTTATACGGCCAAGGATGGAATGAACATTATTTTAAAGACAAATTATTTCATTTAAACAGAATAAAATTTTTAAAAAAATTAATGATAAAACCAAATTTCCCTTCTTATAAAGGATACTCAAAAGAAAAAAAAGAAACTTATAAAAATTATAAGTTTGCTATTTGTTACGAAAACGCCAGCTTTGACAGTTATATTACAGAAAAAATATTTGATTGTTTTTTCGGCGGCTGTGTGCCGATTTATTTAGGCGCCCCAAATATAGCCGACTACATCCCAGAAAACACTTTCATAGACAAAAGGAAATTCCCGACTTACGAGGGACTGTATCTTTTTATTAAAAATATGCCAGACAATCAGTATGAAAGATACTTAGAGGACATTAAAAATTTTCTCGAAAGCGATAAAATATACCCATTCAGCGCTGAATTTTTCGCCGCAACAATTTCTAAAGAAATTATCAAGTCAATTTATTAGGATATCCTAAAGAAGTTGTGAAGAATTGAGGAATCAAAAAGGAGAACAAAAAGCAGGGTCCGACCCTGCACAACTTGTCCAGTTTTAAGATAGGACAAAGCAGGTATGGTAAAGAAGTTAGGACATAATAATGTTAATAAACACCCAAAACACCATGCGGCTCACCAACAGGTGAGCCGCATGGTGTTTTGGAATAAAATACGGCTCACCAATAGGTGAGCCGCAAGGATTATAGGAAGAAATACGGCTCACCAACAGGTGAGCCGCAAGGATTATAGGAAGAAATACGACTCACCAATAGGTGAGCCGCAAGGGGTTTTGGAATAAAATGCGGCTCAAGTGTTGGCGGTTCTAAAGTAAAAATAAACATATCTCTAATTCGAGCGAATTAGAGATATGTTTATTATCAGTTTATCATCAATAGAAATCCATAGGCTCAGGCCCAAGATATTTTCTTGCCCTTCTTCAAATTTAGACGTTTCCCCCTCTTTAGGGGGCAGGATACGAACTCCTCATCACCTTGAGAAGTCCAAAAATGAGATGAGTTCACAAGATTTTTGAGGAGGTTTATGAGGAGGTTTATACAGAGTATAAGCCGACGAAAAAATCTGAAGAAATCACTCATTTTTGGGCTTCCCTTCGGGCTTTGAAAATATGCCTCATCTGCTTCGTTTTTCTT
>Ga0213870_1000951_pt1 | contig 13361 bp, 15 predicted proteins | sample WICALVC2017_Meta_FD_160119 | JGI IMG/M metagenome (GOLD analysis project Ga0213870, IMG submission 160119) | Freshwater microbial communities from subterranean cave lake in Wind Cave National Park, South Dakota, United States - WICALVC2017 | ecosystem: Environmental > Aquatic > Deep subsurface >... | reverse complement strand
ACTTTCCGCGGAGGTGGGGAGGGGGATGGCGCGCCATCCCCCTCTGGCTAGACTGGACGAATCGCTTGTCATTGATCGGATGCAGTCCGCTGTTCAAGCGTATGTTGCTGAGCGCCTCTCAAAAGATACGGAAGAGATTCATGTCAATATCTTAAGCCCGATTCTTGTCGGAAAAATCGTCTCGCCTGATGACCGGGTGATCATTCGGCAAGGGGCAGAAGGTGCGGATCAGGGTGGATTGGTGGGCCGCGCTATTTTTCTGATGTCAATCGAACAGGAAAACGGATCGGAAAGCCAGAACTGGGTGACGGCAGAGGTGTCGGTTATCCGAAAGGTGTTGGTGGCCAATCGCCTGATTCCAAGAAAGGCGGTCTTAACGTCGGATGATCTGTTGCTCAAAACGATTTATCAGACCCAACTTAAGCAACAGTATATTGATACGGAAACCGATCTGCTTGGAAAACGGGCAATCCGTCCAATTTTACCTGGGGAACCGATCACAATCAGCCAGATTGAAGCGGCCCCGATTATTCGCCGTGGGGATCGTGTAACGCTTGTCGTCGAAGGGCAGGGGGTCAGGATTACAGGATCAGGACGTGCGAAAAAAGATGGTTTTTTTGGACAGCCGTTGGATGTGATTACACAAAATTCCAATAAAGTCGTCACGGGAACCGTGATGAGCGCATCCCATGTCCTGGTAGGATTTTAGGAGGTATGAAGATGATTCATAAAAGCATACTACTCATTCTGTTTTTCTCGTTATTTGGCTGTGCGACGCTTTTTTCAAAGAAAGATGAAATAAAAATATCTGTCCCTACACCGGGAGAGAAGGCGTTATCCAAGATTGCAGGGCCTCCAGAAAGAACAGAGGGATCACTTTGGATTGATACCACATCCCGTCCGTTTCTTTATCTTGATCTTCGCGCAAGTCATGTAGGTGATATTGTTACCGTCAAGGTGATGGAAAATGCCAAGGGCACAAAAGAAACGGAGACCAAGACGGCTCGAAAATCGAATCTAAAGGCAGAAACAAAGGCCCTGTTTGGTCAGCCTGATACCGGCCTTGGAAAGTTTGGTGTCGAGTCCGATTTTAATAATAAAATGGATGGCACCGGGTCGACAAGCAGAAGTGGTTCGTTCGTTGCCGATGTTCCCTCTGTGATTACTGCCGTTCTTCCCAATGGCAATCTGGTTGTTGAGGGGGTGCGAGAGGTTCGGATTAACAGTGAAAAGGAGACTATTTCCCTCAAAGGGATGATTCGACCGGAAGATATTGGTGCGGGCAACACAGTGAACTCGAATAATATTGCGGACGCTACGATTGAATATACAGGAAAAGGGGTTTTGAACGACAAAAACCATCCAGGGTGGCTCTCACGTATTTTAGATTGGATTTGGCCGTTTTAATTGGCGGGTTTGGAACCTGCCCCTATGGAGATTTTATGCGGTATTTTGAAATAATAAAAAAGGTTACAGGAACCGTTCTTTTTGTTATAATTTTAGGTAATTCCTATCCGGTTCATGCGATACGGATCAAGGATATGACCGATGTTGCAGGTGTTCGAGACAACCTGTTGGTTGGGTATGGTTTAGTGATTGGGCTTGCGGGAACAGGGGATAAAACTGGCACCCGTTTTACAACGCAATCTCTAGCGAACATGCTGACCCGCATGGGGGTAACGGCTGATCCAGAGAAGATCAAGGTGAAAAATGTGGCGGCGGTAATGGTCACGGCAAAACTGCCTCCCTTTGCGTTGCCCGGCACACGGATTGATGTCACCCTTGCCTCTTTGGGTGATGCCAAAACCTTACAGGGGGGAACCTTACTGATGACCCCATTGAAGGCCCCCGATCAGATTGTTTATGCCGTTGCGCAGGGGGATATATCGGTCGGCGGTTTTATCGGCGGGGATGAGGCAAGCGGGAACACCGTGCAGAAAAATCATCCTACAGCGGCACGGATTGCCGGTGGGGGGATTATTGAGCGGGAGGTCAAAACGGGATTTGCCGAGAAAGAGACGATTGTTTTCGCCCTGCACCAGCCTGATTTTACAACGGCCAACAGCATGGCAACGGTGATTAACGCAGGGCTACGTGATATTGCTACGGAGATTGGAGAAACGGCGCGGCCGCCATTTGCCATTCCATCCAATTCTGCGACGGTTTCGGTCAGCGTTCCAGAATCGTATCGAGGGCGGCTTGTTGAGTTTATGGCCAAAATCGAGAAATTGGATGTTGCGGTTGATTTTCCGGCCAAAGTGGTGGTGAATGAACGTACAGGAACGATTGTGATGGGATCACAGGTGAAAATTATGGATGTTGCGATTGCGCATGGCAGTCTTACCATTGAGGTGAAAACAGAAAAGAAGGTCTCTCAGCCGGGGCCATTCTCCGCAGGTACGACGGCCGATGAGTCCGACACGGAGATCGTCGTAACGGATGAACCGACAACGATGCTTGCCCTGAAAGGGGTAACGACGATTGATGCATTGGTAAGTGGATTGAACACATTAGGGGTTTCCCCGCGTGAACTCATTTCGATATTACAGGCAATCAAGGCGGCGGGTGCCTTGCAAGCCGAATTGGAGATTATCTAATGGACGGTTATCAAGTGGGGCATTTGCCCCTGCAGAAAACGCTTTCTACCGATTCCCTGTTATCAAAAAATGGGGCAAGTGAAGAGGCAAAACTTAAAAAGGCGGCACAGGCATTTGAGGGTTACTTTGTCTATACGCTTTTAAAAGAGATGCAGAAAACGACCCCTAAAGGGAGTATGTTTGGAAAAGGCACTGGCGGAGAGGTTTACGAACATCTCTTTCAACAGGCGTTGGCCGATAAACTTTCAACAAGCCAAAATGGTATTGGACTGACGAAATTTTTAATGAACGAACTGCAACGAAGGTCCCCAAGCCCCTCCGCAGGGGGAGAAGTCATGCGCCGCGGTGAAAACAAAGAGGGTCTCCCAATTAAGAAGAACGATTTTATTATAGGTAATGGCGTGAATTCACCCACCGCAACCAGCGGGAGCGGTCTGCTCGCCCCACGCGCAGTGGTTCAACCTTTGAAGGAAGAAAACCGATAAGTAGAGTGGACATAGAGGAATTTTATATGTGGGCTAAGAAGGAGTTAAAGAATGAATATTAATCCGCTTTCCATTTTGGGGGCCTATTTACGGGGTGTCAAAGGGGTTAAAAAGGGGGATAAAAGTCAGCCCTATCAACAGGTTGCCGGTACGGATCAGGTTGAAATATCAGGACTGGCACAGGATGTGGAGGGCTTATCCGCCATGGTGACGGTCGAGCCGGATGTGAGGGCCGAACGTGTTTCCGAGGTAGAAAATAAGATTGCATCGGGGCAACATCACCCAACCGACAAGGAGATGACTGAATCATTGGTGAAGTCAACGGTTATGGATAATCTTTTAAAAGGCTAACATATAAAAGGCAAAGATATATAAAAGGCTAAGATAATGGAATGGAAGCGAGGCGTGAGCCTTGATATAAAAATGAATGGATATAAAATGGGATTACAACTGCAAGAGGATCACGAAACGGATATTTCGTCCCTGTTAAGAACGCTCCTTATTACCCTGGAGGAGATGATTCATAATCATCAACAGCTCCTCGCAACGCTTCAAGAGGAGAAAGGACTGATTATTGAAGGAAACCTTGGTGATCTGTCGATCTGTATGATCAAGAAGGAGAGGCTGTTGGCAGAATTAAAGCGGTTAGAGTCGTCTCGGCTCTGTCAAATGAGCCCGCTTGCTGTCGCTGTCACACCGGTTCGGTCAAGCAACCCGCTTCCTCACGTTGCTGTGGGAATGGGGGAAGGATCACCGACAATAGAAATGCAGGATGATTTTCTCCGAAATAATGGAATAGACATGCCCACGATGTTTTCACCGCGACCAACAAGCGTGACGCCACCTGCGGAAGCTAGTCGTCCGGAGTGGCCGGCGGCACTGACGCTTCGGCAGTTAATTCAGTTGGTTCCTTCTCCTTATCAGGAGCGGCTTTCGTCCTGCTATGAACGATTGCGGGCCGTTTCAGCCGCTGTTTCAGAAATCAATCAGATCAATGGATTACTAAGTAGCCGGATTTTACAACAGGTTAATGCGCTATTAGGTCTTCTAACACATCTTTCGGCGGTGCCGTCGATCTATCAGGCATCCGGTTTTCTCCATCACGATTTACAGAATGGGTATGCACAAAGATCGGCGGGAATGTTTCATTTGAGGGGATAGGGGATTGTCATGGCAGGCATAGCAGATATCCTGGATATGGGTCGACGCGCATTGATGACGCATCAGCGGACGATTGCTGTGCTGTCGCACAATATTGCCAACGTCAACACCCCAGGCTATAGCCGACAGGAGGTGATCTATCGGACGGCTGATCCGCCCGAAGGGTTTATTGGGAATGGGGTTGAAATACAACAGGTGCGACGCGTTGTCGATAAATTTCTGGAGGCGCAAATTATTTTGGAACAATCGACATTCGGGCGGCTTGGGGTTGAAAAAAATATGCTTAATCGCGTTGAGGCGGTGTTTCTTGATGGAAGCAATGAGGGGATTGATGCAGTCATTACCGAATTTTTTGCCGCCGTTCATGATCTGGCCAATAATCCTTCGGGCGTTTCAGAGCGGATTGTCTTGATGGAACGGGGAGATCGGCTTGCACAGCGATTTCGGGAGACTTCTCATAACTTTCAGACGCTTCGTCAGGATGCGGATAGTGAGATGAAGGAGAGGATCAAGGAGGTGAATCGATATGCTACGCAGATTGCCGACCTCAATCTGCGGATTCGCCGGGTGGAAAACGATGGAGAAGGGGCACTGGATTTAAGGGATGAACGGACGCGTCTTGTTAATAGACTTTCTGAAGAGATAGAGATTCATTTGCTGAATGATGATGCGAAAGATTTTAATCTCGTTGTAGGGAGGGGAGGCGCGACTGCCCCGCTTGTGCTGGGGGATGATGCCTACCCGATTGCGTTGGTATCGAATCCAGACAATGCCGGTTTTTCGGACATTGTTACCGATGCCAATTCGCAGAGGATCAAAGTCACCGATCTTTTAACCAGTGGAAGAATTGGAGGGCTGATCAATCTTCGAGATCGTCTTCTGCCCGATTGGATGAACCGGCTGGACAAGCTTTCCGCATCCATTATGAATGAATTTAATCTTCAACATCGAGCAGGGTTTGGTTTAGATGGCTCTACAGATGTTAATTTCTTTTTGCCTTTTGAAACGACGCCGATGATTTCCCCTTTAAATGCCAATCAGGGAGGGGCTACCGTAACGGCTGAAGTCGCGCCACTGCCTGAGAATCCAGACGGGCTTGACCCACCGCCTACGGCGGAACCGTTACAGTTTGATCCGTATCAACTCTCTTTCTCAGACGATCAATATCTCCTTCGCAATCTTAAAACAGGGGCAGAGATTACGACGCTTGATACTGAAATTCTTTTTGAGGGAATGGCCATATCGATTACGGGGGCGATGTTGGATGGAGATCGTTTTAATATTAGTTTTCATAAAGATGTCGCAGGTGCGATGGAAATTTCGTTGTCAGATCCGCGAAAAATTGCCGCCGCCACCGATGCGGAGACGTTACCGGGCGGCAATGCCAACATGCTACTTTTAGCACAATTACAAGAGAAGACGACTGTTGCGTTAGGGGATACGATTCAAGGTTTTTATGGCAGTTTTGTAGGAGAGGTGGGAAGTCGATCTCAACAGGCCACGACCCATCTTGCTGTTGAAGAGACAACAAGGGCGCGATTAGAAAGTATGCGGGAAGAGGTTCAGGGTGTTTCTTTGGATGAGGAGATGACCCGGCTTATTCAATTTCAGAGGTCGTATCAGGCCTCGGCGCGGATGGTAACAACCGCGGATGAACTATTTGAGACCGTGATTGGGCTAAAGCGATAACCATGTAGGGCGTTTGCTACGTCCTCTAAGGAAAATCAGATGCGTGTTTCAGAACGAATGTTTTTTCAATCGAATCTTGATCGACTTCGAAAGCAGTCAGCATCTGTTTTAACAGCAGAGGATAGGGCGACGACCGGACGTGCCGTCAATCGTGCATCCGATGATCCTGTTTCGGCGACACGGATTTTGAGTTTTAAAAAGACGATTGCGCAGATTGATCAGCGTTTTAGAAATGTCGATGAGGCGAAGCGATTTTCATCGCTTACGGAAGAGATACTGAAGAAGGTTGAGGATCAGCTTCATAAGGCATCCGGGCTGGCCATTGATATGGCGAGCGGATTTAAGACCCCCTTAGACCGAAAAAATGCTGTACATGGCGTGCAACAGATATTGGATGAGATGTTGACCCTGGCCAATACGGAGCACAATGGGCAATATATTTTTGCGGGCAATAAAATCAAAACGCCCCCCTTTAATCTGGAGACAGAATGGAAAGGGCAGTTTATTGGCCAGTCGATGCCACCGGACGCTATTTTTTCAATCCAGTCCCAGACTGATCTTGTCTCTCCCATTGATCCCAATTTCCCTCCAAACGAAATACTTAATTTGAGTGTCGATGGGATTGATATTGAGGTTGTATTGGAAGATGGGACATACGATGGAGAGAGTTTAGCCGCCGAGATACAAACGAAGGTCAATGGTCATCCCGATATTCTGTCTGCAGGGGTGTCTGTTTTGGTTGAGTATGTTTTAGAGGATCCAGATAACCCGGATAATATCAGTTCCGGCCATCTTCGGATGACATCGGATGCGATTGGCGGAAAATCGTCGGTTACACCCCATGCCGTTACCGGTTTTAAAATTGCCGAAGGGATCAACGATACGCTTGACATTTTTGTTGGCGAGAATCTTGTTAATGTTCTGTTAATCCCTGGTATCTATAAAAATGGCGCCGAGCTTGCAGATGCACTCAAAACGCAGCTTCAACTGGCAGATCCGTCTGTTCAAGTACAATTTCAGGGGGATCATTTCCTCATTACTGCCGCAGGAGTGCCCCCGTTTGTTCACCCACTGCCCGCTACGCTTCGTTTTGGGGATGCGCGTGCCCCTCTAGGATTTTTGGAAGGGAAAAACCAGCTTTCCGGGGAGGAGTATCAGGGTGATGATGGAGAGATGCCGGTTCTGCTCTCCTCGGATGAACAGTTTGGAAAGAATCTTTCCGGTGTTCAGGTGTTTAAGGGAGGGGATAAGGACGGCCGTGGGGTCAATATTTTTGCAGGGCTGATCAACTTTAAAGAATCGCTTGTGGCCAATGATGATATCGGGGTTCAAACGGCGCTCACCGATCTGCAGAAAGGGCTTGAACAAATCGGTGAGCAGCGGGCTTTGATTGGCGCGCGATTGAACCGTATCGAATCGACCCGATTGGTTCTGGAAGAGGTGAAGTTTTCCACAACTTCGTTTGAATCGGGAATAGGGGATATTGATCTCGCGCAGGCGATTGCCGAATTAAGGCAACAACAAAATGCATTGGAAATAACGCGTGCGATTGCGGCCAGGATACTTGACCAGCCGACGTTGCTGAATTTTCTGCGTTAGGGGAGTGGTTGTATGCTTGTATTAACACGTCGGGGAGGAGAGGGGATTATTATTGGAGCGGAGATTGTGATCACTGTTTTAGAGGTCAAAGGGACGCAGGTTCGGATCGGGATTGAAGCCCCTACCGATATTTCGATCTATCGAAAAGAGCTTTATCTTGATATTGTGGGTGCCAACAAGAAGGCGGTTCTCAAGGATCGGGACTGCTTAAAGAATCTGCTTTCTGGAATGTTGAGCAAGGAGAAGGAGGCGGTTCAGGGATACGAAAAAGTGGGGAAAGGAGCAGGAAAAGATGGGAAAATGGATTGAAGAGCGGGGGGTGATTGATTGCCCAAATGGGCTGCTTGGGTTCCCACATGCTAAACGGTTCATTATTCTTGAAGAGTCTGAGGGGCACGAGCCGGTTTTTCGGTGGTTACAGTCTGTGGATGACCCTGATGTAGCCTTTGTTGTAGCGGACCCCGATCTTTTCGCTGAAAACTACTGGGAAAACATTCCGATAGGGGATAGGCATGAGTCTGATTTCAAGGGATATGAGAGTCCAATTTTTCTTGTTATTGTTACGGTTCCCGCAGGTGATCCTTTTAAGATGACGGCCAATCTTTTGGCTCCGTTGGTGCTTTCCCCCATTACAAAAACAATTCGGCAGGTTGTGTTGTCCCATTCGGACTATGTTTCTTGTTATCCGATTTTTGAAAAGGTTCGGTCGGCTTTGGTGGGTGCATCGGAATAAAGTCTAAAGTTTTGGCCTTAAAAGGCCGATAAGAGAGGTAAGGACAGGAGTAATAATAGGGGTGGTTTTAAAGAGGAAGGGCAAGGATGCCCGTTGCGGTTCAGCAACGGTTCTTTTGTCGTGCGAGACGCACGAAACAAAGGGGCAGAGGGGGCCGCGTTAAAGTTAAGGAGGATGAAAGATGCTCGTTGTTAATACGAATGTAAGTGCGCTGAAGGCGCAAAGGGAACTCTCTCGAACGCAATTGGGTCGATCGGAGGCGATGGAGAGAATATCAAGCGGTGTTCGGTTGAATTCTTCCAGGGATGATGCCGTTGGTGTCGGGATTAGTCAGCGAATCACATCGCAGATCAGGGGGTTGTCGATGGCGATGCAAAATGCCAATGACGGGATTGGTTTTTTGCAGACCGCGGAGGGGGCGTTGCAGGAGGTGACCAATCTGATGCAACGGATGAGGGAAATGGCGATACAAGCCACCAATGAGTCAAATAATTCTGCCGATATCTTTGGTTTGCAGTCACATATTGTTGAATTGAACGCGGAAATAACTCGTATTTCGGCACAGACGGAGTTGAATGGGCAAAAGCTTTTAAATGGCGATATAGTTAATGCGGAATTTCAGGTCGGCATTCGGTCTGACCAGAGCCTCAAGGTATCGATTGCATCCTCGGCCGCAATTAATATTGGCAACTATTCCACGTCAACAGACAGTGTTGAGTTGTCTGCGATCGGCGCGGCCCGGCTTGGTGAAATTTTAGATGAAGCGCCGGCGAACTTTGTTCAGCCCCAAATCATGACCATTCGCGGGTTTAATAATGGGGCGACGCCAACAGAGGTGTCGGTCGGTTTTGAAGAGTCGGCGCGGTCGATTGCCGATAAAGTTAATGCAGAGCAGAATCGGTCGGGTGTTTTGGCAAGCGCCAAAACGCGTTTGACCTTAGAGGGTATTTTTAATCATTCTGCGGGGGATGAAACACAAACCATCTCATTTAGATTGTATGGGGCTAATATAAGAGGCTTGGATCCTGAAGTGACTACTGGGATATCGATTACGGCCAATATTAAGCGTATTGATATTGGTTCGCAGGAGGTTGATCTGTCTGCGCTGGTCTCCGCGATCAATGACCAGACGATCAAAACAGGTATCACGGCGACAGAAATAAGAAGTTCTGGAAAAATCGAGCTGATACAGGAAAATGGGGAGAATATTAGTATTGAGAAATTTGAGAATGCCAGTGGTGATACGGTATCGGAGGATTCATTGACCGTGACTGGATTGCAGGGGACCGAGCCGGTGACACTGGTTGAGGGGACAGATACAAATAGTGTTACCGTGGGCGGAATCGTCACATTTAATTCGTACAAACCTTTCACCGTGACGTCGGATGCCACGTTTGACCAATCGCTTCTCAAGCAGGGTTTTGATGGGTTTTTGCAAGGGGCGGCATTTTCTTCGCTGGTTGATGTCGATTTTACAAAGGAGGGAGGGGCATCATTGTCGATTCAGGTTATTACCAGTGGGTTGGATTTTATTAGTTCATTGCGAGGGGAGTTGGGTGCGCTTCAAAATAGGTTTGAATCAACCATTGCCAATTTAGGGTCGGTGCGAGAAAATGCCGAGGCGGCGCGAAGTAGAATTCAAGATGCCGATTTTGCACAGGAAACGGCAAAGTTAACCAAGGCGCAGATATTACAAGAGGCAGGGATCGCTATGTTGGCGCAGGCCAATACGATTCCGCAGGCGGTTTTAGCCTTGCTTCGTGCTTAAGAGGCGTAAAAGAAGAGAGGAGAGAGGGAAGTGAACGTTGAAGGCGTACAGAACATGCAGTCATATCAACCCGTCGAGTTGGTATCGAATGGGCCGCGTTCAGAGCCGCGCGAGATAGAAATGCCGCAGGAAAGTCAACAGGCTCCTGTTGCAGTAGGCGCTCCGCCAAGCTCTGTTATTCAATTTTCCAGGGATGCCGTCTCTGGTAAGATGTTGCTTCGAATGGTCGATCCAGACTCCGGCGAGGTGGTTCGTCAAATTCCACAGGAAGATATCGTTGCCATCTCACGGATGTTAGGTTTGCTATTTGATCGCGTTGCATAAAAGGGTAGAGAGACTGTACTATTAAAGAAGGGGGGAGTCCTTGATCCTTCGGGGCCAAAATAGTCTGGCTGGCAGTTGTGGGATAAAGGAGAAATTCTCATGCCAAATATCACTTCTGGTATTTCTAGTCTGGGAAACGCTAGTTCAAGTCTTGATATCAGATCTATTGTACAAAAATTGGTTGAGGCTGAGAAAAGGCCGATTGATGTCGCCCGGCGAGCACAGGTTAAGATCACCGAAAAACTTGCCGCCTTCTCTGCCCTTCGTGTTAATTTATCGAGCCTGAAGGCTACACTCATCCCTTTAACAACACTGGGTTCCATCCAGAGCAAATCGGCCTCTACGTCCGATGCAAAAATTATTACTGCCGTTACAGATTCCTCTGCAATTCTAGGTAGTTCTACTGTTAATCAGATTTTGTCTCTTGCTAGGGCAAATAAATTACAATCAGGCCGTTTTACCTCTCCTACAGATGAAGTGGGCACAGGTACGTTAAAGATTACGATCGGAGAAAAGGAAACCTCTATTGCCCTTGATAACCAACACAAGTCGCTAACGGGTATCCGCGATAAGATCAATGCGGCGAATTCGGGTGTGACCGCATCGGTATTGAAGCTTGCAGAAGACGATTATCGTTTGTTGATACAGGGGAATGACAGCGGGCTTAAAAACCAGATTACAATAGAGGTTGCAGACGACGACGGAAACAATCAGGATAAATACGGACTCTCTCAATTGCGTTATACATCGGTTGCCTCTTCGACTGAAGAGGGGGGTCTGACGACGGTACATTCTCCACAGCATGCCCTTTTTGAAATCGATGGTGTTCAGTTTTCTCGACCTACCAATACGGTAGCGGATATTATCCCGGGTGTGACCTTAACCCTTCATAGGGAAACCGAGGCCAATGCCAACGTTGGACTGAACGTAAGTGGTTCTTCCGATTCTGGGATCACGAAAGGGAAGATTGAATCGTTTGTTACGGCGTATAATAATCTGATGCAGGCGTTGAATACGGCTCAAGTATTTGATAGCAAAACAGGTCAGAAAGGTCCCCTTCTGGGAGATGCGATTGCACGAACGATTACCAATAGATTCCATGCGCTTGTTCAAGGGCGTGTACTCGGCTTGAAAAGTGCCTATACTGCCATATCCCAACTTGGCTTAACTTCTGAAAAGGATGGAACGCTGAAGATTGATTCTACCAGACTGGATATAGCACTTCGTTCTGACCCGTTTGCAGTCAGTCGTTTATTTGCTGGGGACGATACGGGTACCCCTTCCATATCTGGTGTGGCCGATCTAACGTTAAAATATGTTTCCAGTCTGCAAAGTGTGAGTACAGGGGAGATTACACTCAAAGAAAAAGGTTTAAAAGGCTCTATTGCAACGATTGAAAGCGATGTGACCCGGATAACAAAACGGGTCGAAGATTTTGAGAGGAAAACCCGTGAGAGGTTCGCAAAACTGGAAGGGGTTCTGGATCGCCTTACTGGGGTTGGATCAGGCTTGCAAAGCCAGCTTACACAAATTAATAGCTTAATGGGGTCGTTAAACCGTAGTACAAGAAGCCGTTAGGATAAGCTCAAATGGCACAAAACGGGTATCAGCAATATCAAAAGTCTAATGTGACCCTCGCCTCTCCAGAGGCGTTAGTGGTGTTACTCTATAGCGAACTGTTGCGTTGTCTTACGGGGGCAAAGGTCGCACTGCTCAATAACGATAAAAATACGAAGAACAAGAGCACGGCAAAAGCGATTCGGATTCTCGCGGAATTAATGGTCTCTCTGAATATGGAAAAGGGGGAGGGGGTGGCATGGAACCTGGTCATCCTATACGAACATATTTCTATCAGACTGCTTCAGGCCAGTCGGGATCCGACCCCAGAGCCGTTTGATGAGGCGATTAGACTACTGGCCCCTTTAAAAGAGGCATGGGAAACGATTGCTGTTCCCAAGTCGGCCTTATTGAAAACGGCTGGATTAGAGAGGGTTGTTGTATGATGATGGCGGATACGGCACACCCTCCTTTTTTGAGCCTCTTGAAAACATTGGAGGCCCTCTACCAAATTCTTTTCAATCTGACTGTGAAGGCACAGGAACAATCAAGCGATCTGGACAAGCAGGTGGCCATTGAAGAGACCAGAGAGGGGATTGTGGAGGAAACCAGCCAAATTCTAGCGGAAGCAACGCTTTTACTCTCAAAAGACAGTCGAACCATCAATACAGAGTTTAACATCGATCTTTTTAAGCAAAAAAAAGAGAAGATTGTTTCTCTTATAGGTCAAATTCAGTTACTGGATAAAGAACGGGCCTCTGTCTTTCGCGAGGAAAAAGAACGCCTTCGACAAGAACTGCGTCATGCATCTGTCGGAAAGCATGCGGCTATCGCCTACCAAAATACCTTACGTTAGTTTTTTGTCAAATATCTGACGATAGCGTATGAATGTATGACGCTATAATCTAAAATAATTCACAACGCCTTGAAAAACAGGTCATGTCCCTATTGCAAATACGGCATGATCATTGCAAAATACTCATGCAGAATAGATTGGCAAACGATCTTTGTGCTAATGAAGGGCTGTATTAGACCGTTTTATCTGAAACAGGAACAATAAAAGAGGGGTAAGCAAACCCAGGGAGGAATCTATGTCAGAAGAAAAAAAAGAAGAGGCCGGTAAAGAGGCAGGCCATGAGGAAGGGGAACCAAAGGCAAAGAAAAAGGGATTGCCAATCCTTTGGATTGTTATCGGTTTTCTGGTTGTCGTTTTGGGTGCAATGGGGGGATTCCTCTTTATGAAGGGGGATGCTAAGGAGACGAAAGGTAAGAAACACGCCAAGGCAGAACATGCGGCAGAAGAAGGGAGCGGGGGAGAGGAACCCGCGGCAGAAGAAGAGGGGGAAGGAGAGGAACCTGCGGCGACAGAAGACGGCGGAGGGGAAGAACATGCGGCGGCAGAGGAAGGGGGAGGAGAGCATGGCGGTGGGAGTGGTGGAGATGATGTA
>Ga0213870_1000950_pt1 | contig 13370 bp, 13 predicted proteins | sample WICALVC2017_Meta_FD_160119 | JGI IMG/M metagenome (GOLD analysis project Ga0213870, IMG submission 160119) | Freshwater microbial communities from subterranean cave lake in Wind Cave National Park, South Dakota, United States - WICALVC2017 | ecosystem: Environmental > Aquatic > Deep subsurface >... | reverse complement strand
GCTTGCTGCCCTCCTCCCCCCTGGGAAGTTGGTGGAGGAGGAGGAGAACTACGTACACATGTTCCACCAGAGCATGTGAGCCCTCCGCAGCATGACGTCGTCTTTGAGACCGCTGTCATCGAATAATCATCACAGCAATACGCTCCCCCTGGGCAAGAGTAATTCTCACGTACGCAGAGATCCTGGGGCAATGTCCCGCACATAGGAAGAGTCCCAGCAGTACAAGGCTGCCCCTCCTGGACCTGGGCCCGAAAGAATCTTGTTCGAGCATTGAAGAGGATTACTCCCAACAAAAAGCCAAGTGCCACCCCCTTAAGCACCTGGCCTATAGTAGCCCGAGAGGCCATTCTGATTTCTCATTCTACAGACTCCCATACTGATCAACAAAGCATGAGAGGCACCAATACTCACTTCAACTCATACATCAGCGTCACTTCCACAGTGATTTCCTGCTCTCCAGCGGGAACAGGGACAGAGGGGGGCTGTTCTCCCCCCAAGCCGATGGCACGCTCCATCATGTACGGCACGGGGATGACGAGGCCTCCTCCTTCGCTGAAACCCTTGAGATCCCCGAGGCGCATTCCGAGATCCTGTGCAAGCACCCTTGCCTTCTCCTGCGCCTGCGTGATCGCTTTCTCACGTGCCTGTGCACGGAGTGCCTCGGGGTCGTCGATCGCGAAGCTCACTCCACCGATCTCATTTGCACCGGCGTTCGTTGCGGCTGTGAGCACGTCACTGACTTTGTCGAGATCGTGAACCTTCACGGAAAGATTATGGCTCGCCTGGTACCCACGGAGGACCTGCTTCCCTGCAGTCCAGTCGTAGACAGGATTGAGCCACAGAGACTGCGTTGCAATATCTTTCTCCTCAATTCCTTGCCCTTTCACCGCAGCAAGGACAGCCGTCATGTTTTTCTCGAGTTTCCCCATCGCATCCTTCGCCGTCGGAAGCGGCCCGGTCTGCACCCCGAATGTGAGATTTGCGATGTTTGGAACAGCCGATACCTTGCCTTCACTGGACACAGAAATAGTAACGGGCTCATACCCCCGTGTTTCGATCGTCTTTCCTACAACAAAGGCACCGCCGAGGATGAGCGCCACGAGGATGGGGAGCCAGGGCGGGGGCCGGAAGTGAACGGTGTGCTCATCCATGAAGCACACCATACTTCGTATATCCTTCGCGTTCAAGCGTTTGTGCAAGCTCCGCCCCCCCACTCTCAACCAGCCGCCCCGCAATCATCACATGTACCTTGTCTGGAGCAACGTACTGGAGGAGGCGCGCGTAGTGCGTGACGATGACTGCAGAAAATGTTGGCGTCCGCATCCGATTCACTCCTTCTGCGACAACCTTGAGTGCATCGATGTCGAGACCGGAATCGGTTTCATCGAGGAGCGCAAGAACAGGATCAAGCACACTAAGCTGCAGTATCTCCGCTTTCTTCTTCTCGCCACCGCTAAATCCCTGATTCACGAAACGCTCCTCGAATGTCGTGTCCATCTGAAGGGCCTGCATTTTCCCCTCGAGGAGCTTCTTGAACTTTAATGGTGAGAGCTTTGCCTTCTCTGGAGCGCGCGCTGCCATCTGCTGTTTGTATGCCGCGAAGAGGAAGCTGCGCAAGGTCACTCCTGCCACTTCCTTCGGGTACTGGAATGCGAGGAAGAGTCCTGAAGTTGCTCGCTCATTTGGTTCCATCGCAAGGAGATCGCGTCCACGGAACTGAGCGGACCCTTCGGTCACGGTATAATTCGGATTTCCCATGAGGGCATTCACGAACGTTGATTTCCCCGATCCATTCGGACCCATGATCGCGTGGACTTCGCCTTCTAAGACCTCAAGATCAACACTGCGAACGATCTCCTTGCCCTCCACCGAGATGTGAAGATTATGAATGGAGAGGAGGGGCGCCATGGAAGAGAATTATGGATCAAGAATTAAGAATTAGGAATTAAGAATTAAGAATTAAGAAGAAACATTTTAAAAATGGGCATATTCCTAATTCCTAATTCCTAATTCATAATTCATAGTTATTGTGTCAATGGCGAAGGTGACTTTCCACTACAACGGCCAGGTGAAGACCGTTGAGGCTCCTGACGGGCAGACGGTGCTGCAGGTTGCGCTCGATCATGGAATCCCGATGGAACACGCCTGCGGCGGTAACGGCTTCTGCACCACGTGTATGTGTGCCGTGAAGGAGGGAATGGAAAACCTCACTCCCCGGAACGACCGGGAAGAGAATATGGGAATCACCAGTGATCCCTACCGCTTGAGCTGCCAAGCACGCGTGCAAGGTGATATGACAGTTGAAGTCCTCGAGTAACTAGGCACGAGCAAGAGAGAGCAGTTTCGCTTTGACTTCTTCGTCGTACGGCTCGAGTCGATTAATCCGCCGGTACGTCTCCTCTGCCATCTCTTTGAATCCAAGCTGGATGTAGCACTCTGCGAGAAGATGGAGGAGCTCAATGTCTCGTGAGAGACGTTTCACAGCCTTCTCGAGTAATGGAGCGGCCTCCTCGAAACGCCGGGCAGCGATACAGGCACGCCCAAGTGCAGCGGAGCGCTCAGGTGTCTGCGGATCACGATTCAGAGCCTCTTGGTATGCCTGACACGCCTCGATGTACTTCTCTTGTCGGTAGTACGCGAGTCCGAGGTTACTGTAGAACGAGACATCGTCATGCTGCTCCACGAGTTCCTTGTACATCGCCTCCGCCTTTGATTCGCGGCCTGTCGTGAGGTAGAGCTTCGCAAGCTGCGCTTTCACGTCCCACGCCTGAGGCTGGATGGTCAATGCCTGGATGAAGAGGCGTTCTGCCTCCTCGACTTTGCCCTGAACGAGTGCCTTCTCGACGGCACGAACAAGAGACCGCACTTGTTGCAATTCGATCGCGGATGTTCGGAGACTCTTCTTCCGCGGTCGCTCTACCTTCGTCTCCTCAACGAACACCACACCGCGCTCTTCCATAGAGGCAAAACGCTGGCGGACACTGCGGACGAAGCGACGGACATTGCGATTGCGAAGGAGCATGCGCATCCCAAAGAGAGCGCAGATACCGAGAAGTGAACCGACGAGAACGAGAATGTAGATCATTCCGAGGGCACTGAAGACTACCATCCTGCCGCAAGGGAATCAAGGATGTGAGTCAGAGACAGCGAGCGCGAACTGCTGTGTAAGAAGTCGCCGCTGAGCGTTCGTCCTGAGCCCCGAAGTGAGGGAAAGGAGTGCAGTGGCGGGGAGCTGGAAGTTCTCTGGTTTACGCTCGCGCAGGGCAAGGGCAAGGTGAAGCAGGAACTCCTGGGCTTCCTGCGTCCGCGCATGGAGAGGAGTGAGAAGCTGCAGACGCTCCATGAGGGAATTCGACTCCCAGAATGAGAGTGCCTTCGCGTACGTGAGGCGCTGGACACGTAGAGCCTCAGGGTCATCTCGCAGCGTACAGACGATCCCTGGTGCTCCTTGCGCGAGACGAAGGATGAAGTGAGCATCATCCTCCAACACACCCTCGAGGAGGGGCAGGAGTTCCTGTCGGCCGACTCGCGAGAGGCGGAGCACTCTCGCACGGGAGACGACCGTTGGGAGGAGCACCGAGGGGGACTCACTCGTCAAGAGGAACACCATCCCTGCCGGAGGTTCCTCCAGCATCTTCAAGAGTGCATTCGCAGCAGCTTCGGTCATCCGCTCTGCGCGATGAATCAAACAGCAACGGTACTGCCCCGTCCCTACCTCATAGAGTCGCTCATGGAGCACACGGATATCTTCAATGCTGATTTCGTCTGTTTTCGCTTTTGCTTCTTTCCGATGCTGCTGTGGCACATTCGATGATCGACTGATCACCTCAAAATCCTCACAGATCCCTTCAATCCAGAGTTGATCGAGAACGAAGAGATCAGGGTGGAGCAGTCGATCGGCTTGATCGCAGATCCGCCGATCATCCTCTGCATCCCGGGCGCTGCTCCGGAGAAGCTCTTTCGCAAACCACTTCACAACGGTGAACTTTCCAAGGTGCCGGGGGCCGGTGAAGAGGTACGCGTGGACGACATTTCCTGTCTCAAGGTCCGTGGAGAGCTCTTCAAGCACCAATCGATGCCCGACGATGTGACTCGGTAACGGCATAGGACCTCCGAGTATACTTTAGATGCTAGCGCCCGTGGCATTTTTTGTACTTGCGGCGGCTTCCGCACGGGCAAGGATCATTGCGACCGACTTTCGGGATCACGCGACTCGACAGCGGACCGCGTATGGAGGCGGGCCTGCCCGCCGAAGCCCTCTGGGCGTAGGCGGGCTTCTCTGCCCCCGGTACGGTTCTCACAGAGACTCCCGTCTCCGTGAGCTCTGCCTCGATCTCGTCGATGTTCGTCTCGAGTTCTTCCTCCTCCTCCTCTTCCTCGACGACACGCGCGAGGAACTGACTGAAGTCTGCCTGAAGGAGTGTGCGAACCGTTGTCGCACGGATGGCCGCGAGGAGTTGCTGGAACCTCTGGAAGCCCTGATCCTGGTACTCAATGAGAGGGTCACGCTGAGCATAGCCGGCGAACGCAACCTGCTCCCGAAGATGAGACATATCGTCGATGTGATCCATCCAGTGTGCATCCATCGACCGGAGCATGATGATCGCTTCCGCACGAGCAACCGCTTCAGGCTCGACTCGCTTGCACTTCTCTTCGTAAAAGCTTAAGAGAAGTTGCATGAGGTTCTCTTGGAGTTTCTCACGCTCTCGGTGTGCTGACAGCTTCTCGTGCATAAGGATGGTGCCAAAGGCAGCGTGGAGTGCGGAGAGGTCATTGTGAACTTCCTTGAGATCCCACTGTTCCGGATCAATGTCTTGCGCGTGCGCATCGAGAATGACTTCTATCTCCTTGCGAATCATCTCAAGAATCTCCTCATGGAGTGGCCACTGCGAGATTCCCTTCTCGGCCTCGACGATCTTCTCAAGAGTCTTCCGCCGCCGCTTGTAGATGATTTCTCGATGCGTATTCATCACGTCATCGTACTGCAGGACATGCCGGCGGATATCGAAGTTGTGCCCTTCCACTTTCTTCTGTGCACCCTCAATCGAGCGACTGACCATCGCATTTTCGAGCGGCACGTCATCCGGAACCTGCAAACGCTGCATGAGAACCTTCAAACGATCCCCGCCAAAGAGCCGCATGAGGTCATCCTCCATCGAGACAAAGAACTGAGATTCACCCATATCACCCTGGCGCCCGGAGCGCCCACGGAGCTGATTGTCAATCCGCCGCGCCTCGTGCCGCTCAGTTCCGAGGATGCACAGCCCTTCAAGTGCCGTCACTCCTGCACCGAGCTTGATATCGGTACCACGACCAGCCATGTTCGTTGCAATGGTCACGGCACCTTTTTGCCCTGCAAGTGCAATGATCTCTGCCTCCTTCTCGTGGTGCTTCGCATTGAGGACTTGATGGGGAATCTTCATTTCCTGGAGAAGCGCACTCATCACCTCGGATTTTTCGATCGATGTGGTTCCAATGAGGACCGGCTGCCCCTTCTCGAACTTCTCCTGCGCAATCTTCGCCACGGCTTTGAACTTTCCAGCAGCGGTCCGGTACACCGCATCGGACTTATCCGCTCGGATCATTGGCTTGTGCGTGGGCACCACAATGACGCGGAGTTTGTAGATCGACTCGAACTCCTCGTCCTCGGTCTTTGCCGTCCCCGTCATCCCCGCGAGCTTCTCAAAAAGACGGAAGTAGTTCTGGAAGGTGATCGTTGCGAGGGTTTTACTCTCGCGCTGGACCTCGACTCCTTCCCTTGCCTCAATGGCCTGGTGAAGGCCATGACTGTACCGGCGGCCGGGCATGAGGCGCCCCGTGAACTCATCAACGATGATGACTTCTCCTTCTTTTACGACATAATCAACGTCGCGTTTATAGATCGCATGGGCACGGAGGGCTTGCTCGATGTGGTGTACCTCCTCGAATCCTTTCTCAGTGTAAATGTTCTCAAGCCCCAAAATCTCCTCCATCTTCTTAATCCCCTCCTCCGTGAGGACAGCGGTCCGCATCTTCTCGTCGCGCGTAAAGTGCGTTCCCTCCTGAAGCTGCTTCACGAGCTGCGCATACTGCATGTACTTCTGCGTTGATTCCTCCGCCGACTGGCTGATGATGAGGGGAGTACGCGCTTCATCGATGAGAATAGAGTCCACTTCGTCAACGATCGCGTAGTGGAGCCTGGAGCCTGTCCTGAGCGGGCCGAAGGACTGAACTTGGCGACTCAGGGAAATCGCCATGTTGTCACGGAGGTAGTCAAAGCCAAATTCATTATTCGTCCCGTACGTCACATCGCATGCGTACGCCGCTTTGCGCTCCTCGTTACTCAGCCCGTGAACAATGCACCCAACGGAGAGCCCGAGTGCCTTGTAGAGGAGACCCATCCACGAGCTGTCACGCCGAGCGAGGTAATCGTTCACCGTGACAACATGGACCCCCCTCCCCATAAGCGCATTGAGGTACACGGGGAGGGTACAGACGAGCGTCTTCCCCTCTCCGGTCTTCATTTCTGCGATCATCCCTCGATGGAGGACGACCCCTCCGAGAATCTGCACGTCGAAGGGGACCATGTCCCAGGGGAACTCCAAGCGACCGACCTGGACCTTCTGCCCCTGCAGAAGTTCACACGCATGGACCCCGGTAGCGAACGCTTCGGGAAGGAGCGCATCGAGAGACTCTCCTCTTCTGACACGATCTTTGAATTCCTCAGTTTTCCGGGGAAAGTCGGGAAGCTGCAAGGTCTGAATCTCCGGAGATCGCTGGATCCGCCGCACCTCATGCACAAGCGGCCAGAGCCTTTTAAGCTCCTTCTCATTCGGATCCCCGAGCAATCGATTGAGGAAATCGAAGAATCCCACACGGAAAGGATAGCAGCTTTAGAACCCGCGACCGTACCACGGCACCAGCAACTCCCGTGTGTACTTCTGAGAAGCAAGGAAGGACGGAAGAATGAAATGGGTCTCTACAAGAGGCGCTGGTTGGAGGCCAGCTGTATCGAGCTCTGCTGCGTGCTCAGGTAGAAGTTCTCCCACCCAGAGAGCACCTGGTGGCAGCTTCACACGCAATGCATCGAGCGCAACGCAAGCCGGCTCGGGAAATTGCATGGCGTGTGCTCCAAACCCACGCACGAAGAGCTCGCCTGCTCCGCGTAGTCCAGCGGGCGAAGTGGAGTGCTTCTTCGTTGAGTGAAGCCAGAGGAAATCGCTGATGCCATTGACGCGGGCAGCATAGAGGCTGCCCAAGTGGACTCCTGCTGCCGGAGTCTGCAACTGATCAACGAGAGTATTCGTACACGTGACCGCAACACGAAGGCTCGTGAAGCCTCCAGGGCCAGTGACACAGGCAAGGTGCGTGAGGTCTCCGTACGACCAGCCCCCTTCCCGAAGCAGTCCCAGAGCGAGCGGTACAAGCTCGTGATCGGCAATCCTGTGAGAAATTGCACGGGAGGCGAGGACGTCATGCTCCGTCACACATGCACAGATGCCATCGTGAGAAGCAAGATCGAGGAAGAGCGTATGCACCTCATGAGTCTATGACAGTTCGTCAATCTCGGCTCATGCCTAGAACCCAATCAAACCAAAATCGGCGAAACAGTGTGCAGAAATTTTGGCCCACTGCAGTAATGACCGAGCTCATCGTTGGCCGACTCGTTGACGAGTTTGCGGCGCACGTGGCGCAAACGGCTTCGTTCGCTGAAGACCCAAAGGCTGGCGACCGCGACCTGCTGGCGGGTTCAACGTGGGATACGGGACTTGTCCTTCTCCTTAAGTCCCTGAAAGAGCGCACGATCGACAAAAAGCTAAACGACGTCTTGGAACTCTTTTGGAATTCGGCCCGCATTCATCACGACACTCGTGAACACAATGCTCTTGCCGCCACCTGCGTCGCGGAGGCAGCAGTCGCAGACTTCTTCCGCCATTTTAGAGCACGCCAGGGGATCCTTGACCTTGGCTACACCTGGTTTGACAAAATGCAAAACTGGGGTCGCCGGGACATCATTGCCGACGCATTGAAAACCGAAAACCTCATCGCCTTCTGGTTGAACCGATGGGGAAACTTTGACCTCGCCCTTACGTCAGTCTACGAGCTTTCCGTCCTGACCGCTGTCCGATGGATCCTCACCCGGATGCGGTAAGGCCCTGAAGACGTGATACCGTAACAAGTCGTTCTGGAGGAATCTTAGCAGTACCTTCGGCCGGAACGTTTGCCAGCCCGCAAGAAGTCTCCCTTTGAACTCCGCATGGCACTCGATCCCAGACAGGCGGTCGCGAACAATGCGAAGCTCTGCGAGGACACGATGCAACGCGGAGACTTCCGGGGCCAGAGTCTCCAACTTTATCCGCTCCATCCGTTCGGGGTAGGTTCGGACGAACCACTCCATCCACTCCTCCGACAGAAGAGTGCCCTCGCCCGGCGCTGCCAACGGCTGAAGGTTCTCCGGCCACCAGGGGTCCGCTTCCAGGTTTTCCAAGCGTGCCCGGTCCGCCGAAAAAAGCTCCGGGTACTTTTCGAGTACCTTCCGCAGCGACCCATTGACCCGTGGTGGCCCCTCAGGGGCTCCCTCTCCCCCCCCGTGCTGTTCGGGAGATTTGTCCATTGAGTTAGCACCTTCCATTCTGTGCCACAAACTTAATAGTCACAACAGGATACGACACCCTTTTGTACCGCTGTCACGCTTTCCTAGCCTCGACCGTTCTATTCAAGACAGCACGCTCCCGTCCATGACGGCCGCAGAGCAAGCGAAGTGCCTGGGCTGGTGGGTCAGCGCCACCCTGCACGTTCTCCAGCTGAATCTTGATGATACGGGGGCCAGCGAGGCATTTCACGATATTCTGCGTGCATCCTGGGCACGGACAGGCTACCGGGATCGGGCAGCCTTCGATGTAGATTGGGCGTGGGCGAAGCAGCGGGAGTTACTGAGGTGACTGACGGCGGGGTGTCCGTCTCCTCTTTGTTGGGGTGGGGAAGCACGTAGCACAGCTTCTCCAGTTCCAGATATCCAAGGCCGTCTCGATTAACCCTGGCCATTTCGGACAAGAAGAATTCCTGTCGTTCGCGCGAGCACTTCAGGAGTCCAAGGACGAAAGCCTCGCGGGCCTGCGGATTGGGGTAACGCAACCCCAAGGCTTCCGGCGAGTCGTAAGCCTGCACGACCCAGTCATCCTTTGCGAGGTCAGGCAAGTACATTCGCCACGCCTCTACCACGTCCTTCACTGCCTTCCGGAAAATTTCGTGGCACGTCTTGGCATCCATGCCGTTAAAGCTCCCTTCCTTAGGAAGATCTGCGCTTCCTTCTGCCCCCCCGTCGATTGGAAGGGGACCGGTCCTCATGACCGCCGGGATTATACGCGTATCGCACAGATGCCATCGTGAGAAGCAAGATCGAGGAAGAGACACCGCATGGCTACGAATTATGAATTAAGAAGTACGAATTATGAACTAAAGTAGTGGTGTGTCTGTGCTCAGCGTCATTATCCCAACCCACAAGCGAGCAGCGATCCTGCGCAAGTGCCTCGAGCAGCTCGAAGGGCAAACTGTCGCTCGTGATCTCGAAGTGATCGTGGTCAGCGATGGCCATGATGCAGAAACCGTCAAACAGATGGCAGACGACAGATGGCAGGTGGCTGTTAGGTTTCTCGAAATTCCGAAGAGTCAGCAGGGCGCAGCACGGAACCAGGGAATTCGGGCAGCACGCGGCGAGTACTGCCTCTTCATCGGCGATGACATCTTCCTTGCGCCGAATGCTTGCGAGGTACACCTCAAAACTCACGACCAATCCCCAATCGCCGTTCTTGGTTTCACCACCTGGGACCCTTCTGTTGGTATTACTCCAGTGATGCGCTGGCTCGAGAGGACGGGGTGGCAATTTGGGTACGGGAAGATCGCTCGCTACGCACATGCCTTCATCCCACGAGAACTGCAACATCGCTTCACCTATACAAGTCACCTCTCACTTCCCACAACAATCGCCCTTGAGATCCCCTTTCGTGACGATATAACGTCATATGGGTGGGAGGATATCGAATGGGGGCTCAGGCTCCGAGACGCCGGCGTGCGTCTCTTCTACGATCCCTCTGCGCGCGCTCTCCACCACCACCACGTCACACTCGAAGAATCTCTCGCACGGATGGAGACGCTTGGCAGGTCTGTCGTGTCCCTCTCACGCCTCAACCCTCACCTCGACCGCATGCCCCGTGGTTGGAAACTCCGTGCTTACCAGCTGCTGAGTCTCCTCCCAACCCTCCGTGGCCTGCATGCACGGGCGTTCTTGCACGGGATAGAACGTGGGAAGAAGGCATCCTGAAGCTATAAATTTGCCTCGACGAAAGTGGAGCAACTGACCTACGACTTCCTAAGACACCTTTCAACTTCACTGCGGGCTTTTACTGCAATGTAGAAGTACGGAGGTGCGTACCAATGGAGCAGTGGCGCCCCACCCCAATCCCGTGACATTGCCTCGTAGGAACGTTTCGTGTTTCCAACAGGGACTGCGTGGTCGTGTCGCTCAGTCGGGACACAGGAGTCATACACATAGAACACCTTCTCTTGATCGTCATATCCCCACACTGTGATGAAATGGCCAACTACTTTCGCTTGCCACTGGCTATATGTGCCATTTGGTCTGTACCCATTACCAATACGAACCATGACAGGCACCCCTTGCCTGAGATAGGACTTCAAGAGCCCTAAGCAATCCTGCCCTTTTGCACATCCCACCTCTGGCTGTAGTCCACGCTGCACAAAGACGCGCGGCCACGTCTCGATATCGAATGCCATACCAGTAATCTTTCCAACGAGGGAAGGATAGAGATCCCGCGGGTGATCGGGCGTAGGTAGTCCGTATGCCTCGAGAATCGCTTTCGCCGAGTATCCACCACAGAATGAAATCCCCTGCTTGTGATACTCACAAGGCCTCTTATCGAGCACAACCTTCTCCATAGGGAGAGGGACTATACTTTCCCAAGGCCTTGCGCACAACATTGTAGGCCATACAAATACATTGCACACAGGTGAGAATGGCCTATAATGGGCCTAGGGATCACGATGATATCCACTGTTCCATGTTCAATGGAACGGTCTTTACCCCTAATCCCAACCATGCGTGCCAGCTTCATCGCAGCGATTAATCAAATTTGCGCCGAGAAGAACGTGAAGCCCGATCAGGTGATCGAGGCCGTGAAACAAGCGATCGCGACGGCGTACCGGAAGGACTACGGGAGCAAAGAGCAGGAGATCCGGGTTGAGTTTGAGGAGGGGAGGGACATGCCAACGATACTCCTCGTGAAGGAGGTTGTGGGCGACGTTGAGAATGAGAACTTCGAGATCGGTCTCAAGGACGCAAAGAAAATGAAGTCCAATGCGGAGATTGGTGACGAAATCACGATCGATGTGACCCCAGAAGAATACGGTCGCATCGCGACGCAAGCCGCGAAGCAGGTTATCCTCCAGAGGATCCAGGAAGCGGAGAAGCAAAGCCTCTACCAAATGTTCAAGGACCGCGAGGATGAACTCCTCACGGCAACCGTCACAAAGGTGGATATAAACTGGGTGACGCTCGAGATCGAAGGAATGACGGTGTCACTTCCCTGGCGCGAGCAGATCCCCGGCGAGCACTACTACACCGGGAAGCGCCTTCGCGTGTACCTTGAGCGCGTGGAAATGACTGGGAAGGGGCCGCAACTTCGGATCTCGCGGACCCACCCGAACCTCGTGAAGAAACTCCTCGAGCTTGAGATCCCCGAGGTTCGTAATGAGGATGTGGAGATCAAGGCAATTGCTCGGGATCCTGGCTTTCGCAGCAAGGTCGCTGTTATCTCGCATGACCCACGGATCGATCCCATCGGTGCGTGCGTTGGACAGAAAGGGGTGCGCATCCAGGCCGTCATGGAGGAACTCAACGGTGAGCGTGTCGATATGATCGAGTGGTCTGATGATCCGATTAAGCTCATCGCAACCTCACTCCAGCCTGCCTCGATCTCCGCAGTCATCATCGTGAACGCGGAGGAGCATCTCGATGCACAGGGACGCCGGATCAAGAAGCGCGCCGCAGTTTTTGTTGAAGAAGCTCAGCGCCCGATGGCGATCGGTAAGAAGGGCCAAAACATCCGTCTCGCCACCGAACTCACAGGCTTAGAGCTCGACATGTACAACTACGAAGAACTTCCCACCTTCCAAGCGAAGCTCGCACAGCTGCGGGGGGAAGCGCTGCCAGAGGAGAAAAAGGAGGAAAAGGAGTCAAAAGAGGAAGTGGAGGAGCAGAAAGCAGCCTAGCCCAAGCCCTCAATTAGGCCCTAGACTGGCTCTGTGCAGCTCCCGCCGTTGCCTTTCATCGTCCTCGACACAGAAACGACGGGGTTACTCCCGCGCATTCACCGTGTGATCGAATTTGCCTGTGTGAAAGTAGAGCGGGGGGAGGTTGCGCAAACGTACGAGCAACTCTTCACGATCTCCGAGGAGATCCCCCCCATTGTCCAAGCTCTGACACGGATCACACAGGAGGACCTCGCTGGTCGTCCAAGCTTTCGGGAGAAGCGCGAGGAAATGCTTGAGCACATCGGGAAGGGAACGCTCATCGTCGGACAGAACGTGAGCTTCGACCTTGCGATGCTTAAAGGTGAGGGACTCGATCTCACCGAGCAACCATTGGTTGATACCGCGATGCTCGCTTCGCTCGTTTTCCCCGAACTTCAGAGTTACTCTCTCGGCTACTTGAGCACAGTGCTGGGACTCAAGCACGAACCTCAACACCGCGCCCTCGGGGATGTCTACGCAACACTCGGACTGGTTGGGAAATGTTGGGAGCGTCTCTCCGAAGTCTCCCCGGAGTTTTCGAATGTTGCGCGGATCATCATGCAAAAGGCACCTTCCGGCTACAAACTCCTCTTCGATCATCTGCCAAAGACGCATCGGAAGAAACCGCCACGATGGCTTGAGCGCCGAGAACACGGCACGGTCACACCTCCAAAGAGCGCACCATTCCCCCTCCCGAAATCCGAAAAAGGTGTTGTGCAACTCATCGAGGAGCCTCTGAGCCCCGGATTCCTTCGGGCCATGATCGACGCGGCGCTCATTGGCACCCCAGAGGAAAGAGTCGCAGTGCCGCGAGGCTGCACGTGGATTGCTGTGAAAAACTTGGAAGCAACCGTGAGTGCTCTTTTCAGCGAGGGTATACCCGACGGAGTCCGCATCCTGTACCCGCCATTCCTTCTTCCAGATCCCACCGCCATCGCGCAATTTGCCTCTCAGGTGAGCTACACCTCAGATGAGGCAACACTTGCTCTCAAGCTCAGCTGGTACGAACCGAGGACCCGTGCCGACCTTCCACTACACGGAAACGAGGACGCTGTCTGGAGCGGGAAGATCGCCTGCACGGA
>Ga0213870_1000949_pt1 | contig 13383 bp, 16 predicted proteins | sample WICALVC2017_Meta_FD_160119 | JGI IMG/M metagenome (GOLD analysis project Ga0213870, IMG submission 160119) | Freshwater microbial communities from subterranean cave lake in Wind Cave National Park, South Dakota, United States - WICALVC2017 | ecosystem: Environmental > Aquatic > Deep subsurface >... | reverse complement strand
ATACTATATATTCTTATTTATGACAACAAAAGCATTGATAGGCTTGTTAGTAATTGGTTTATTGCTGACATCTGCTGTGTTTGTAGAAACATCAGAAAATACTGAAAAGAAAGACGTTAAAAACGAAAAGTTAAGCGGAAACAGTGAAAAAGAAAACATTGATGAGGGATTTTTTGACGTGATTATGCAGATATTAGCAGTGCTATTTGGGGAGTAATAATCATTTTTTAAAGTTAGTGTGTAAGCTGATTAAAATGAACGCTGAGACAAGAGTTGAAAAATCGAGAATAGACGATTTGATTGGACAGTTGGAAGATACAGCTGCAGAGAAAGATGCAGTAATTTATAATATTATGAGACGGAATGCTGGATGGGGAATTCTATGGTATGAAAAATCTAGATTACCTGGAGGATATAATCACGAATATAATCGCGACAGACCATTAGACAATGAATGGAGAAAGGGTCTCATTGTATATAAATATTATCCTACTTTATTTGAGTGTATAGAAAAAGAATTAGAACGATTAAGAACCTAACTTATTCTTGTATAGCTCAGATATACTAAAGCAAGATACGTGTCACAAGATGTTATTTTACCAGCAATGATAAAATGGGAGACTCGGAAACCGAAAAGTATTTAAGTAAAAAAGTAAAATAGTTTTACTTGGTGATGTTAGTATGACTAAGAAGGGAGTTCAAATAACAACGACCTCTCCAAAAGGGCAAGTTGTTATACCACAAGAAGTAAGAGAAAAGATGAGTATAGAAGCTGGTACAAAATTTGCAGTGTATGGTAGAGGAGATACTATAATCTTCAAAAGAGTAGAACTGCCGACAGTAAAGGATTTTGAAAGATTGGCTAAATTTGGAAGAACGTTTGCTATAAGAAGAGGCATAAAGGAAAAAGACGTGCTAAAAGATGATTAAGGTAGTTCCAGATACAAATATAGTCATTTCTGCTGTCTTTTGGAGGGGAAATCCCTATGAGGTTATTAGGAGAGGGATTTTAGGAGAGTATCAGCTTGTAATATCTGTTGAAATTTTAGATGAAATTGCTGATAGATTAAGAAACAAATTTCAATTTCCAGAAGAGAGTATACAAGAATTGATTGATATTCTTATGACCTATTGCCATATTGTTGAACCTTCGAGTAAGTTTGATGTTGTAAGGGACAAGAAAGACAACAAGATTGTTGAATGTGCTTTTGATGGAAAAGCTGATTACATTGTTACAGGAGATCCTGATTTGATAGAATTGAAAGAGTTTAAAGGAATCAAGATAGTAAAAGCAAAAGAGTTCTTGGAAGCGAAGCGTGCATAAAAAATGGAAATATTAAGTTCAATAAAATAAAAGAATAACTCAAATAGAAATTTTTAAAGACATGCCATATGGCTTCCCGGAGTTTTATTTATAGCAGTGCGCAGTAATTTCAAAGATAGCAGTGGCATGAAGTTCGATTGCTATTAAATCTTCCATTCCAGGACTTCTTGCAAGAAGGTTAACATATTCTTGAGTATAAAATTTTGGTGTTATTTCAGCTACATTTTGCCAAAATCTTCTATAATCTTTTTTTCTCGGATCAATATTACCCATTATCCTTCCAATCATATTTTTTGCTTTATGATCTCTATCATGAAACCTTCTCGCTATTATTTCACTAACACCTAGAATATGCACTAAATAAGCAGATTCTATTTTGAGTTTTTGTTCAAAAGATAATTCGTATCCTTCTGCATTATATCGCTGTCTCTGCCATAAATCTACAAACGGTTGCAATTCTGCATCTGATACCCTCAGAAAACGAGCTGGAAGTATATCCCAATCTCTAAATCTAACAGGATGTGCTAATTTATGTGCGAGTCCTTCGGTTACCATATAAATTTTTAATATGATCAAATATATAAATCTTTTTGAAAGTAGTTCTTAATTTTAGACAATTTTATAAATATCTCTATATTAGGTTTTTATATGGATAAAAGAGGAGCTGAGGCTATTGTAGCGTGGGTATTACTAATTGGATTATCTGTTTCTATAGGCATTATGGTCTCTCAATGGGTTAAGGAGCAAGCTGAGAAACAGGCTGAAAATATAGTAAAAGAAGTACAGGGTGATATTAAGTGTGCTGATGTTTCTATCAATGCTTACTTTACAGATATTAATTGTAATACAATTGATGTGTCAAATAGAGGTTATTTCAAGATTGTTGGATTAAAGATTAGACCGGATATAGGTACTACAGAGACTATTGATTCAGATATTAACCCGCAACAATCACAAACTTTAAATATTGGGTATTCGACTAATAAGTTAGATATAATACCGATAATAAAGATTGAAAAAGAGAAGCTTGGATGCGTGGATAAGAAGATACTAATTGGGTGTTAAAGATGAAAAAAAGAGGGGTATCACCATTACTGGCAACCGTAATTATGGTTAGTTTAGTTATTCTTGTTGTTGCGATAGTTACTTTATGGGGAAAGAAATTTACAGAAGAAGCTGAGGAAAAAGAAGGAACAATTTCTAGACTGGAATTGGAATGTACAGATGTAAAGATAGACGTAACAAATACAGAAAACGGGCAAGTAACTGTGGAAAATAAAGGGGAAAATGTAGATGGAGTAACTGTGGTTGTAAGGGGAGATGGAGAATCTGGATCTATGCTTTACAATCAAGAGATTGAGAGTGGGGATACTAGATCATTTCCTTACGAAGGTATACCTGGAGTAGGGAGTGTGGAGGAAGTTGTTGTGATTCCTGCATTAGGGAAGGGTATATACAGACCGTGCTCTGGTCAGAGAGTGGAGTTGGAATTGTGAGAAATAAAAAAGGGATTTCACCTTTGATTGCAACTGTTTTATTGATTGGATTTACTGTTGCATTAGCAGCTGTAATAATGACTTGGGGACTTGATTATATTAAAGGAACTACTAAAAAGGTTGATGAGACAACAGAAGCAAAATTCAAATGTGTAAATGATCTGAATTTTGATGTGAGATTTCTTTGTGATGAAAATAAGATTGAGATTGATGCTCTAAAGAGTAGTGTGGATATTGTAAGCGTATTGATAAGAGTCAAAGACAGCACTGGAACAAAAACAAGCATGACTATCAATGAAACAATTCCGGTCACTGGAGCTAGAACTATAGATGTTGATTTAACTGATGTAGTGAGTATCGATGCTGTGGCTTCAATCAAATTAAATAGTGGAAAGATAGTTATGTGCAGTGAGGCTGCTAAGGAAGAACTATTAAATCCTTGCTAAATAAGTTTATAAATACTTAATTCTTTTATTTTAAAAAAGTAAGATGAGATCTAAAAAATCTGTGATATGGATTTCTGCAGTACTGTATATTGCGATGGGCATAATTGTGATAAGTATTTTGCTGACAGCTGTGATCCCTGTTGTGAATAAACTGAAAGACAAAAATACATTTATTGATACTAAGAAATTATTGTATATATTAGATAACAATATCAAAACTGTAGCTAAGGAAGGCCCTGGATCACAGAGAGACTTAAGCCCTTTTGTGTTGAACGCGGGTAAGTTATTTATTTTTGAAAACAATGAGACCATTGTATGGACAATGGAGACAACAGCTGAATTAATAGAACCGAATATACCAATAAATGAGGGTGTTCTGGATTTATATCTTGAAAAGACACAGGTGGTGGGAAAGAATTTGATTAAAGCCAGTATTGATTATGGCTCTTCTTATGATTTAAAATTGAGTTCTTCTCTAAAGCCACCTTTTTCAGGGAGATACTCTTTATTGATTAAACACACTGGAAATTATACCATGAATAAACCTGTGATAGAGATTAGTATAAATTAACAAAAGTTTAATAAATACTTTATCTATATTTATATAACAAATAGAGTAAATTAAAAGAGGTTATAATATGTTTTTTCATAAAAAGAGTGAGGAATTACCACCAGCTCCAACGCCTGAGGTTTTATTTAAGGTAGTTACTAATCCTGTAGTTCCTGCTATTCCTCAGGTTCCTGAAAAACAGAAGATAAATTTCAGGTATCCCTTGATAGAGCCATATGCTTATGCTCATATCTATTGGGATTTTCAGAACAATGAATTAGTCTATTATGTTGAAGAGCCTGCATTAGACGAGAGTGAAAGAAACTTGCTTAAGACTATTGAGAAAGGAATAGAAGAATTAATCAATATAAGTTTTCTGAATGTAAAAACAACAGAGGCTGTTATTGCTTATCTTGAGAAGAATATTAAGGTATTACTTGCTGAACTTGAAATTAAAGTTACTGAGGAATTATTCTTGAAGATGATGTATTATGTGTACAGAGATTTTGTTGGATTGAATGAGATAGAACCTATGATGAGGGATTTATTTATTGAAGATATAGAATGCAATGGGGTGAATACTCCGATGTATATTGTTCATAGAAAATACAGAAATTTAAGAACGAATATTGTTTTTAGAGATTTAGAAAAATTAACTTCTTTTGTAGAGAAATTAGCTCAAAAATGTGGAAAATATATTTCTTATGCAAATCCATTGCTTGACGGGATACTTCCAGATAAAAGCAGAATTAATGCAACATATTCTCAAGAGATTTCTTCAAGAGGACCAACCTTCACCATTAGACGCTTCTTTTCTGAACCTTGGAGTCCGATAAAACTGATGCAGGTCAAGACTGTTTCACCAGAGATACTTGCTTACCTATGGTTGATGGTGGAGTATGAAGCAAATTTTGTTGTAATTGGAGGAACTGGTGCTGGAAAAACTTCATTCTTAAACAGCATGGCGTTCTTCATTCCACCTGCTGCAAGAATTGTGAGCATAGAAGACACGCATGAAATTAATTTGCTGCATGAGAATTGGTTACCAAGTGTGACAAGAGAGGCTTCAGGTATTGGGGCTGAAGGGAAAATCGGAGAGGTTGATCTTTTTACTTTGCTTAAAGAAAGTTTCAGACAAAGACCAGATTATGTTATTGTTGGAGAGATTAGAGGATCAGAAGCTAATGTATTATTTCAGGGTGCAGCATCAGGACATCCGGTAGCCTGCACGATGCATGCAGAAGATGTTGAAACAATGGTGAGAAGACTTGAGACTCCACCTATAAGTTTGCCTCCTTCATTAGTTGAAACAATAGATTTTGTTTGTGTGATATCCCAAGTAAAGGTGAAGGGTGAAGAAGTCAGAAGATTGAAGTCTGTGATTGAAATTATGAAGATTGGGGAAACTCTTGGTGATATCAAGACTAATACGCCTTTTACATGGGACCCTGCTTCAGATACATTTTTCTTTAAAACTGAAAGCGTGATGTTTCAGAAATTAGCTAAAGAATATGGATTAAGCATGGATTATCTTGTAAAAGAATTCCAGCTAAGAACAAAGTTATTGATGGAGATGTACAGAAGAAATATGGTCGATCATAAATCTGTTCAGGATATAATTAATGCGTATTATAAAACACCCCAACAGGTTCTGAAGAAATTCGGGATAATATGAGCCTAGATGCAATTCAAATGAATGCGAAAACGATAATTGAGTTATATAGATTGCATGCTAATCTGCAGAATCAGAATGATAAGCAATCTACTGATAAGGCTAAGCAAATCAGGAACAGTATATTAAGTTTAGCTTACAACATTCAAAGAATGATTAATGAAGAGAGGCAAAATGCCGGTTGATACCTGGGCTCAGGAAATAATCTCTTTAGCAGAGGAGATTAAAGCTGAGAAACACAATAAGGATAGATTTATTCATGAATCTGAGTCTATAGAATCAAACACCCTAGAATTGCAGAAACTTCTCAGAGGAAAAACAAGAGAGCAAGCTCTTGAAGAATACAGCAAGAGAGTTTTGGATTTATTAGACAGAGTTGATAATGTTAATCAGAGAATAGTTTATGAATTTGAAGAAGAGGCACCTGTACCACAAAAATCAGAAGTGCGGTCAGAAGCTATTGAAGAAGCTTCTAAGAAAGAATCTTTTTATATAAGCAAAAAAACACGAAAAAGATATTTACAAGAATTAGGCATTGGTGGGGGGAATATTAAGAGGATTATACTGAAGAAGAAAAAGAAAACAGAAGAATTAGTCGATTACACTACATATTCACCAAGTACACTAGGAAAGATTGCGAATTTAATGTTTTCAGGATTGACAAATTACATTGTCAGAACATACAATAAATATTATTCAAATATCTCACATTCCTTAAGAGCTTCTGACATTAATATATTGTCTAGAACTTACGTAAGCATTCAATTATTTTCAGCATTTATAGCTTTTATTGGTGCAATATTTGTTTCTATATTTGTAAATTTTCTTATAGGATCACCTTTAATATTTGGATTAGTATCTAGTTTTTTTATAGCTGGTATCTTTGCATTGTTGATCTTTGCAGTATTTTATTTATATCCGTCTGCTGTTGTGAGCTCAAGAAATAGGATGATTAAGAATGATTTACCTTTTATGATAATTCATATGGCGGCTGTTGCTGGTTCTGGTGCCAAGCCTTTATCGATTTTTAAATTAATATTAAATTCAGGAGAGTACAAGGGTGTTGAAAGTGAAATAAAAAAGATTGTAAATTATGTAAATTTATTTGGTTATGATCTTTCGACTGCACTTAAGACTGTTGCTTCTACTACACCAAGTGCAAGATTCAAGGATCTACTAAATGGACTTGTTGCAACTATTGAATCTGGAGGAAGCTTAAAATCCTATCTGAATAGCATGGCTGATGATACAATGAATACTTACAGACTTGAAAGAAAAAAATATGTCGAGATATTAGCAACTTATTCAGATATTTACACAGGAATATTAATAGCCGCTCCACTTTTGTTTATTGTAACATTAGCAATAATAAATTCACTTGGGGGAACGATTGCTGGTGTCAGTGTGCAAACTATCGCAACTGCAGGAACATTCGGATTAATACCGTTTCTGAACATAGCATTTTTATTATTTTTGAATATAATTCAACCAGAGGTATAAGATGCAGATAGAATTTAAGAAAAAATATTTTGTGGGAATTTTTGCAGGGTTATTGCTGATTATGCTAAATTTCTATTTGTTCTTTGGAAAAAGATGGTTCTGGCCTGGAATAATAATTTCAATTACTTTAGGTTGGTCGCAATTCTGGATGGATTATCTTAAGGAGCTCAGAAGACAGAAAGAAATAGAATTTCAATTTGTTGAGTTCGTCAGAAGTTTAGTTGAATCAGTAAAATCTGGAATTTCTATTCCAAAATCCATACAGCATGTTGCCAAGAAGGATTTCAGTTCATTGAATCCATACATATTAAAATTAGCTTCTCAAATTGAGCTTGGAATTCCTACAAGAAAAGCATTAGCAACATTTGCTGCAGATACAAGAAATTCTACAATTAAGAGGTCTGTATCAATAATCGTAGAAGCTGAGCAGAGCGGAGGAGATATTACTGATATTCTTGAATCTGTAGTGCAATCTGTGATTAATGTTAAAAAAATTAAGGAAGAGAGAAAGTCATCAACATATTCGCAGGTTGTGCAGGGATACATTGTATTTTACATTTTTATTACGATAATGCTTGTATTGCAGTTATGGCTTTTTCCAAAATTAGCAGGAATTTCAGGAACCCTTCAAGAAGGGTTAAGAGGTGGATTAATTACAAGAGGCGGTACTGCATTTAATATGGACAAGATATTCTTTTCACTGATAATGATTCAGGGGTTTTTTGCTGGTATAATGGTCGGAAAATTTTCAGAAGGAACCCTGAAGAGCGGATTAATACACTCATTAGTATTGATGACAACTGCTGCTTTAATAATTACCACAGTGAAAGGAACAATTTAATATGCTGAATAAAAAAGGTTTGCATTATGTTGATTGGGTAATCAGTATGGGTACATTTGTTATTGCTATAATAGCTATTTTGGTATATCTTAAGCCTGGAGTGAAGCCTGAGTACAATCGAGAATCTTTATTAAATATAGTAGAAACTAATTTTTTTAATGAGACTGGATGGATGGTTAGAAAAGTTCCTTTGTTTATTCATGAACTTCAGAATCCTACTTATGTTGAGGATAGATATGTGGATATAGATTATTCTACTGGATTTTCTTTTAATGTTAACGTACCATCAATTATTGATCAGAATAATGATAAATTCAGATGCATGAGCCCTCCTTGCAATGATATTACCTTAAATTTTGTATTTTATCCTAATCAACCTTTGAACAAAAATCTTCCAATGATTAAGGCTAAATGTGTGCCTCCAAATAATCTAGCTGTTTGTGATGCAGAGTTTGGATCTTCAGAAACATTGGAAGGATTAAATAATGGATTGCTGACTTTATTATCCGGTAAAGATTATAACAGTTTGAAAATATCATGGAATTATCCGCTGTCTAGAGATTTTGCAATATATGTTGATGATACTAGAATTACGTCAGGACCTGAACCACCGCAGCAAGCAAATGTTTTTGTAAAAGATATAAAATACTGGAAATTAAGTAATCAAGGGGTGAGAACTCAGAGCGTAGTAAATATTCGAGCATGGTGAATAAGAAAGGGTTTATCAGGACTTTAGAAGCTGTGATTGCTGTGATAGTTGTGCTTACTTTTATTTATGTGGTGATATTAAAGACAGAAACTCCTACTGGAGAAATTCCTTTTAATATTAAAGACACTCAGAATTTTATATTTCAAGAGATTGCTTTGAATGATGCACACAGGAATTGCATTGTTTCATCACCTTCTGGTCTTTGTTCATGTACCGGAATAAATCAATTGATAGAGGATAACAAACCTGCCGGTTACAATTATGCGTGCGAGATTTGTAATAAAGCACAGAGCTGTGCTAATCTTGGTATTCCATTGGATAAATCTATTTATACTGACAGTATATTCATAGGAAAGGATAAATTCAAAATACTAAGAATTTATTTTTGGGAAGTTTAAATTAGACTGAAGAAATTGTGCTGGTGATATTCCTAAAATTGTGACTCTGATATAGTTATGGGACATCGCAAATAAAACTGGTATCATAAGGTTTATTAATGCGGATTTTAAAGTTGTTATTATGCTAAAAGACATTATAAGGGTATTAAGGAATAGAAAGGAGATAGCATTTGCATATTTATACGGATCTGTTGCAAGGGGCTCAGAAAATAAAGAGAGCGACGTAGATATTGCTGTCTTTCTTAAATATTCCAAAGCATTAAATAATCCAATGTATGAATCTTCCTTGGCATTAGAGCTCGAGAAGGAATTGAAGAATAAAAAAGAAGTTGATGTCAGAATATTAAATGATAAACCCATTGTATTTATTTATCAAGTGCTAAAATACGGCAAGAGGATATTTACAAGGGACAATAAATCGGCTGTCAACTTTGAGGTAGCTGCTTTAGACAAATATTTTGATTTTAAGCCTTTTGTTGAAGCTTATAATAGAGCACAGTCCAGGAGGCTACTTTCATGATTGACAAAGAGGTAATACAAGAGAAGATAAGCATAGTGGAAAAGAATCTTGAGATTGCCAAAGAAATAGGAAAGCAGGAACTTGAGAAATTCTCTGAAAATTATAGAGATATTTTAGCGGCTAAACATGCTCTTCTTGAATCAATAGAAGCCTGCCTAGACATCGCTAATCATATCATAAGTGAAAAAGGATTTAGAAGGCCTGAGGATTATAAGGATATGTTTAAAATTCTTGAAGAAAATAAAATAATTTCTAATGTGCTGTTTAATAAGCTGATTGAAATGGCAAAATTCAGAAATTTACTTGTACATAAATATGCTGAAATTGAAAACAAAAAACTTCATGTCATTTTGCAGAAAAATCTTATAGACATTGAAAATTTCTTAAAGGCTATAGCGAAGTTTTTAGAAAGCGGCTGAATTTATTATTGTATTGTCACTGGCACTGCATTTGAAATTCCTAGGATTGCTTGTGGTATTAAAAGTGCTGGATTTATTGTTACAAAAGCTAAATAAACTGTTAATCCTGCAGGAGCAAATATTGGAATTGTCCATGTTGCTGTTGCTTGTCCATTTGAATTTAAAGTACCTTGTGCATTGTTAAATCCTATGAGATTTGCATAGAATAACGATAAGAAAAATAATCCATCTCCGTTAAGTGGAATTAATCTTCCATCTGAAAGCAAGATTCCAGGGTCAGTGCCTTTAGCAAGAGCAATAATATAATTTGTATTTGAATTAACTGGATCATTCAGATTAATAGTTAATGTATTTCCTGGATTTGGTGTTCCTAATATTGTAAACGTTGGATTAGGAATTGTTGTGGTAGCTTCTGGAATAGGTGGTTGAACTTCTATATTTCCTGCTGTATCTGTTGCTATGCAGATAAATCTGTAGGTTTTACCTTGTTGTCCTGTAAATATCGTATTGATACTAGTTGTAAGATTAATTAAAGGAGTAAATCCAGTTGTTAAGCCGTTTCCTTCAGTTGAAGCGAAAATGGTATAAAATTTTATTTCTCCAACAGGATCACTGCCATTCCAAGAGATTGTGAAGTTCATGGTGGTTGTTATATTGGGCAATGGATTCATTGAACATGAAGGCGGAATTTCATCTATTATATTTAGTGTGGAATTTGTTGTTAAGGAAGAGAGCGTTTCGAATTGGATTGTGGCATTATTAAGGATTTCAGTTCCTGATGAAAGATTTTGCTTTGGTTTTATGGAAAATAATAATTCACCTGTTGCATTTGGCGGCAGATAAATATTAGTAAGGTTCCAATAAATTATTCTGTTTGTAAGGTGTACAGTCCATGTTTCATTAACAGTAATGTTTATAGAAAGGTTTCCAACAGGTATTGTGATGTTTTTCTCCTGTTGGAATAGCAAGACTGTTTCATTTTGTTGTAAAGAAATAATTGTGCCATTGTTTGCAATAACTTTTAAAGTAGAGATATTAAGGTCAATATCCAAAGTATCATTTACGAAAATGTCTTGAGCATCAGTATTACCAATGTTTTCAAAATGAACTGAGTAACCTAGGGTACTGTCTCTCTTAATAAATTTATTAGGACCTACTTTTTCATTTGGGTCTTGAGGGCATCGTGTTGGAATCTCTACTGATATATAATCCAGCGGATTGAATGGGAGACCTGCCATACACGCATTCCACCCTGCAGCACAGTTTTGTCTCCCTTGAGAAAAACAAAGAGAACATGCGGCGAAACTTGGAGGACCCGGACAGCCTGGGAAAGGAACACAACTTGGTATGCAACTTAGACTGATTTGATTCATGCACTGTCCATATTCATACAGACAATCATGGAATGGGTGGGGAGGAGAGGGGGGAAATACTGTGCCGGGAGGAAATCCTGTGCCAGCTCCAGGTACTTGAAAAAGAACTGCTGGACCACCAGCAACTGTTGCGCCTACAGGCATACTGCTATTTAATCTTGCTCTGTAATGGAAAATAGAAAATTCATAAGGTCCCAAATAAGGTATACTCCAGAATATTGTTGAGTTTGATATATTAGTGGGTTGAGGTGATGCGGATATAAAAGTTAGCCAAGGTTCTATAATCTCCATAATTGTATAGTTTGTGGCAGGAACATTACCTATGTTTTCAAAGAGAATTAAATAATCGATAATTCTGCCTGGGACTGGTGTAGTCCCTCCCTTTAAAAGACGTACTTGTTGCGGTGGTAAAGTAACATAAACTTCTTTTGTAAATGTTTTCTCGGCAATACTATTATTGGTATCAGTAACTCTTACAGTAAATGTAAAATTTCCTGCATTTGTTGGAGTTCCATTCAAGACACCGTTTGGATAAAAGTTCATTCCTGAAGGAATATTTCCTCCTATAATTGACCACGTGTAAGGAGGATTTCCCCCTACAGCAGTAAATTGATCAGAAGAAAATTGACCTAATTGACCTGCTGAGAGAATTTGCGTGAGAATTATAATACCCTGACCAAAAGGAGTATTTAAGAATGGTGTGAAGTCAACAATACCATAAATAGGATTATCTAATCCATCAAAGATTGATTGAGCGATCTGTGTCACATTTGTTGTTCCCCACCAATTAAATTCTGCTAAAACATTTTGTGGCTGACCATTATAAACATTATAACCATTGTTATAAATATTATTGAAATGAATTTCTGTGTTATAAGAAATTGCATTGAGCGAAATTCCCTGATAATTGTTAGATATTATATTATTTAATATTATATTATTGTCAGATCCAAGAAGATTAATTCCACGATAATTATTTGTCAGGTTATTTCCTTTTATAGTGAAAATATCTCCATTATCCAGATATATAGCTCCGTCGTATGAACTATGTGAAGTAAATGTGTTATTTTCTATTGCACCACCAATTGTTGAATATGCAGTTTTGATTCCGATTAAATTTGAAGAAAAACTATTTGATCTGATAGTTATGTTATTGGAAAACGGCATATATATACCAGCGCCATTTGATGGAGAGAAAATGTTTGATTGAATTGTAATATTAGCAGCAGCATAAAGATGAACTCCAAAATTGTTATTTGAAAAAATATTTCCTTGCACAATGTAATCTGTAGTTCTTATCGTTATTCCTGCATTACTTGAGAGATAAGGATGATCTTTAAATATATTATTTTCAATAACCCCCCTTTTTGAGAGCCAATCGACAAATAAACCTACACCATTTGCTGAGAAATTATTTAATCTAATGATACTATCTGTGGCATTGGTAAGTATAACTCCGCCTGATGTAAATGTGTTATTTTCTATTAAAATGTAATTAGAAAACGGAACTCGAATTGCCCCATTGGAATTTGAAGAAAATACATTGCCGTCTATTGAAACATTCTGAGCAGATACGCCTACACCTCTGGAGTTTGATGAGATATTATTATCAAATATATTAATGTTAACTGAAGATTGTAGAGATATCCCATAATTATATTTTTGTATCCTGCAATTTTTAATATTGATTTTATTGCTATTTGTTACTGTTATTGCATTAACTGAGGTGGTTCCGTTAAGAATATTATTACTGCAGTCAATAGAAGTCGAGTTTTGTTTATCAATAAAAACACTTTCTGATTGGTACAGACCAGAATTAGGCTCAAGTATTACTGTCTGATTTCCAAATGCATTAGCATTTGCAGCAGCGTCCGTTAGGGAATTAGTATAAAATATTCCCGTAAGAAGGGAGTTAAATTCAATTGGATTTGAATAGTTGGAATGAATTCTGAATTCATTTATATTTGGTAGAGGTCCACAGTCACCAAAAGCCCTGTTTCCACCAGCTCCGGCAAAATAAAGATTTCCGACATCGAGACAATAAGAGGCTGTATTAAATTGATCATGTGCGGTTTTAATAAAGAATGTATTTCTCCATATTTTATTTCCAACAGAAAAAGAAGGAATGTATATTG
>Ga0213870_1000948_pt1 | contig 13384 bp, 20 predicted proteins | sample WICALVC2017_Meta_FD_160119 | JGI IMG/M metagenome (GOLD analysis project Ga0213870, IMG submission 160119) | Freshwater microbial communities from subterranean cave lake in Wind Cave National Park, South Dakota, United States - WICALVC2017 | ecosystem: Environmental > Aquatic > Deep subsurface >... | reverse complement strand
CAACAAACCCATGAAAAATATTTATCAAAGAGTCACGGATAGGATTTAACCCCTAAGAATATGAAAGAAAAACCAGAGCCGCAAGAAGAAATAATAAGTAACCACGATTCCAAAAATAAAAATTGTCCGAAAAACACCACACAATTTTCTCCTGAAACTTGGATGAAATTACCTTGTACTTGTCCCACATTCCCACAAGATAATACGAAACAAAAACCCTGCTTCTACTGCCAAAAACTTCACGAAACCGACTCTAGTGGGGTGAGTGTTTGTGAAGAATGTAAAGCAAAACAAGAATCGCAAGAAGAATGTAAGCATGAGTATCTTCAAGGTGATATCTGTCAAGATTGTTTTGAGCGCATAAAGCCACGAAAAGAATGTCCTTATTGCAATATAAAGATACCTCTTGACCAGCACAACGAGGAAATATTCCAACGGCATTTGAACGGACATCAAGAACCGCAAAAAGAACAGCAGATTTGGGAAGAAAGACTGCGGGATTATTTCCACACTAATGCCGATTTACAAATAGTCGGCGAACATTGGACTGAAGGAATGATAAAAATAATGAATGGAGTTTTGAAATCCGAAATAGCCAAAGCAAAAGAAGAACGAGATGAGAAGTTGAAAAAAATGATAATAAAAGCCATAAATTATCATAAAAAAGGATTTCGACACGATGGACTCGAAAATGAAACGCTTGATGAATGTTTGTTAGAGTTATTAAAACAAGAGCTATGAAGATAAAAAAATATTGGATTTCACCAAAAATAAGCTGGGAGACTTATAAACTCCTGAAAGACAAAACCGCCCCCAAAGATTCCGGCCCAACTCCGAAAAATCTAGATAAAATCTTGTGGAAGCTTTTAAGAGAAAGAAAAATCAATATCTATATTTCGAGCGAACCAATAGACGGAGATACTTGGTTTCCAGTTATAGAGGAAATTCCAAAAAGAGCGACATTGCTTACTAATCCTAAAGCAGATTAATATGAAAGACTGCCAATACAAAGATCGAGATAATGATAATCTTGAGGGTGAATGTGCTTTGTGCGATTATCATTTTTTAACAAAAATAGAACGAGATGGATGTTGCGAGCACGAGCCGTTAAAAGAGTGCGAGAAACTTTGATGAAAAAGTTGTGCACAGGTTAGATTTGACATATTGCTGAATGAATAGGATAATTAAATTGTTATCGCAAGATAACTTTGATAGCTGAATATCGGATTACGAGCCGACGTGAGATCGTAACTCTAGCCACACGTGGCTACAAGCTGTCAATTCAAAGTAGGTTTTTGTTTGCTTTGAGTTGGTAAATTGTAGGCGCGTTTTTTTATTTTTTCGGCCTCTCTCACGAAAGCTATAAGCAGGCGATTCAGATATTTAGCACATTTGCTAGATTACTGAACTAAAAGCGTCGAAGTCCGGCGGCCGGCAAAAGCGAGTAGCGGAGGTCGTTAGCGATCACGTTAGTTTCGGGGAGCGACCAGTTGCAAAACTGACCCCTTGAAATTAGCCAGCTAGGGAAGTCGAAAAAAGGAGGGATTATGAAATATGATCGATAAGTTAAATTCTGAAGTGAAAGTTAAGTTGGGCGCGTCGCCGGTTCACGGAGTTGGGTGTTTCGCAATTCGTTTGATAAAGAAAGGCGAGAAAATGTTTTGTAGAGAGAAAACCCGCGCGTGGTACAAGTTTCGGAAAGAGGATTTTGATAAATTATATCCGGAGGTTCGCGATTTGATTTTACAAAGGTGGCCGATAGCGATTGAGGGCGCGTGGTTTATGCACCCGAACTCGGACGCTTATCTGATTTCGTTTATGAACGAGTTAGAAGGTAGCGAGAATTATGACGAGCTGTCGGATATGGCGTCGAAAGATATTAAGACTGGCGAAGAAGTTTTTTCAAATTATAATCGGTTCAGGGAATTATTGTTGAAAATAAAATGAGTAAATTATTATTAAAATTAAAATGGAACATGGCGAAAACAAAAAAGCCGAAAGGCAAAAAGGGAAGAGGGTATTAGAAAAACCGGTTCGGTTGATGAAGCGGCATAAAAAAGTTCTGCACGGAGAAATGTCGGGGGATGTCGGGAGTAGAGCCAAAGCTATGCGTAATGAAAGCTATTCGGAAAGCTATATTGATTCTGGGCATATCACCAGAACGAAAAGCTTTAAGTTGTTGGCGGAAAAAATGTTACCGGACGAGTTATTGTTAGATAGAAATGTTTGGTTATTGAAGCATAAAGCATGGGGCGCGGTCGCTTCCGGATTGGATAAAGGTTATAAGGCGAAACATATTTACACAAATGGAACAACGATCAATAACAAATATTCATTCCTTACTAGAGAAGAACTTGAAAGAGATGTCGCGGGAAGAATTGGAAGAAACGGCGGAAATGCTCGACGAGCTAGAGAGGCGTGACGAGAACGAAGCGGCGAAGTTCTTTGAGCCGAACGGCAAAGCGGCTGAGTTTGTAAAAATGGTTGGAGAAAAAGGTGAGGAGCATCCGTTCGTGAATATGTTTATCGGAGCGAACGGCGTCGGCAAGTCGGCAGTGGGCGCGAACATTATTACCAATATTGTTTATGGAGTTCAGAATAAGTGGTTCGACTATCCGCTCTTTCAAAACTTTCCGTACCAAAATAAACGCGGCAGGATTATTTCTGATCCGACTACGCTGAAAGAAAAAACAATTCCGGAATTAAAAAAGTGGTTTCCGAAAGGCGACGCGAGTCGCATTCCGGAAGCTTCTTTTGAGGAGCGCAAGGGTGGGAAAGCGTACACACAGAAGTTCATTACCAATACCGGATGGGAAATTGATTTAATGAGCACTGAACAGGACTTGAAAGAATTTGAATCAGTTGATTTGAGCTGGGTTTGGATAGACGAGCCAATGCCACACGATAGATTTAACGCTACGATATTCCGGGGGCGCGCGGGCATGGTTGTTTTTTGGACGCTGACGCCGTTGTTCCATGCCGGGTGGATTAAAGATTGGCTAGACGAACATTCAGACGGCAAGTATGCCGATTCGGTTGAGGCGGAGATCGAGGATAACTGTATCCGGCACGGCGAAAGAGGTTTGTTGAAGCACCGGGATATTGAAAGAATGGCTGCGGCGGTTCCGGAAGACGAGCAGGAGGCCCGGGTATTTGGAAGATTTGGACATCTAGTCGGGAGAGTTCATAAAAAATTTAAGCGCAAGGTTCATGTGGTTAAGGCGTTTACGGTTAATGAAAAGGATTTTGCGGTGTACAAGGCGCTCGATCCACATCCTAGAACTGCAGATCACGCTTTGTATTTAGCGGTTGACCGGCAGAATCAATGGTTTGTGTGCGGCGAGATTATTTCCGAAGGCACGACCAAAGAGTTTGCAATGCGTATGCGCGAGTATGAGAAGAACGCGCATTTCAGATTAGAGGGCCGGCTAATTGATCCGAGTGCCTATAACAACGATAGGCATAATGACGAGGCGAGCGTGGGGTTACGGTTGGAGGAGTACGAGGCCGGGCAGTACATTAGAGGTTCGAAAGATTTACATTCCGGGATTAAGGCGTTAGATGACGCGCTCGATTACACGATTCAGAATGGCGAGTGGATAAGACGGCCGAAGATTCTGTTTATGGATAATTGTCCGGTGGCAATCAAGCAGCTTGAAGAATATGTTTGGCAGAATTGGGTGGGGCGTGGCGCCGATGAGAAAGAACCGAAAGCGAAGCCGCGCGATAAGGACGATCACCAAGTTGAAAATTTACATAGGTTATGCGAATCGCGGCCGATATTCATTCCGTTCAAGATCGGCAGAAACGCGGACGTTGAAATAAACCGAAGAGCGGAAGAAACGGAAAAATTGCTTGACCCATATTATAGTCCGAATATTTTATGATTAAAGGCACCCCCCAAGACGAACGAGATAGCCGCTGGCACAAACGCTGGCTGATAAAGAAAGCCAAGCACGGCCGGATCCGGATAGCGCATATGTTCGGCAAGAGTCCGGAAGTAATCGCGGATAAGCAACAAGCAATTAACGAGCAGTTGAAACCGACTTTATGGATATGGTTTAGGTGGCAATTAAGAAGATTAAAAAATTATTTATGGAACACAAATTAAAAACAATTCCGGTAGGTGTGGGAAACTGGCCGATCAAATTTAATGCTAGTTCCGAGCAGATTAAAGAAACAAAAGATTGGGATGTTGGCGGGAAGTATCGGCTGATAATCGAAGTCGAGCAGAAGTCCTTATCTAAGAATATCATTGTGAGGGCGGGAAGAGTCAGCAATGGTTTTGCCTCCGAGTTTGAAATAACTAAGTACAAGTATCTGCCGGAGAAAGACATTATGGACATGGACGACAAAGAGTTCGGCGCTTACCAGAATAAGGTTTTGGGTTAGAGGTATGTGCCAAGAGGTGTGCTTAATGCGCGCATTGGCGCACGAAGATCCCGAGGATGATGATTATGGCGTTAAAGAGTTCGAGGATTTACCAGACGACGAGGAAGAAAATGAAGTTGAGTTATGAAATCAGTAGTTTTAGTGAAGATTGATTATAAAGGAAATCCGTGTTTGATAACTCAATTTGGTTCGTTCTTTCAATACTTTTTCGAGTTTAACGGCGAGCTGTACGGAGATTTTATGGACTTCCGGCCGAACTTCAAGCGGTGGATTTTATGGAAGTTAGGATTAGAGAAAGAGCTGTATAGCGAGCAAGAGAAGAAAGACGCGCAGGATTTGATCGTTGACGTTATTGTCCGCAGCGTGGATTTGCTTAATAGTCCGGAGAAGCGCGCCGAGGTAGAAAAGAAGCGTCAATCGTTATTGACGAGAAAACGATACGCCAGAGATTCAAAGTGTTTCTGGCAGACTCGGAGCGGAGAGGACAAAGAGCCGCGATACTACTGTCTTTTACATGACATTGAGATACCATTCACCGAAGAATATCCAAAACATGACTAAATTTTTATCAAACAAAGGAATATTAAGAAAAAGGAAACCGGAGTTTTCTTTTCCGGAATTAAACAACGCGGATAATTATCTTCGAGGCGCGAAGGGAGTAAAGTTGAATGAATATATTAGACCCGGAGAAGAAGAAGAAGCTTTTGGGGATAATTTAAAAAATCCGAAGTTCAGGAAAGAATTAAGGCGTTTGCAGGAAAAACATAAATTAAAGGGATTAGCGTAGAATATGCCAGCCGCATTCACCAACTGCATAAAAAACGGAGGGCGTGTCAGATCAAAACGCGTCAACAAAAATCAGTATATTAAGATTTGTTTTCTCGGAGGAAAATCATATTCCGGGGAAACTCACAGCTATAAAAAGCTAACAAAGAAAAATGGCCACAAAAAATAAATTACCCGAAGATATTATCCATGATGTTGTCGAAGATAATGAAATCCGGCACGAAGTAATAACCGGAAGGCAGCAATTTTCTATCGCTCAACAGATAGATCACGAATATAACTTGTGTTTGAAGTACAACGAAGGGAAGCGCAACGCGCAGTTGGCCCGGCTGAAACTCTATAACAACCAAATGCGCGATCCGTCTTTGGTCGGCGATCCGCTTATGTTTACGGTGTTTAATACGATCCACGCCGCTTTGTGGAATGACCGATTGGCGGCAACGTGGGAAGGCCGGGGCGGAGAGGGTGACGAGGATACCGAGGACAACCTGAATGCTCTTTCGGATTTTGACTACGACATTATGCAGAAGTCCGAGGCGGATTACGAGTGGAATTGGGATGCGGAGTTCTTCGGCCGCGGCTTGCTTATGCTTATGGAGTTTGACCGCCGGGAAGGATATAACGCGCCGGTGCCGGAAGTGATTGACCCGACTACGTTTATGCGCGATCCGCGAGCTTCTTCGGTTAACGGCGATATGAAAGGCCGTGGTGCTATGCGGTTTGGCGGACGGGAGATCGGGCTGACTTATCACGAGCTATTGAAAAATAAAGCGTACTTCAACGCTGACTTCTTACAGAAAGAAAAGGATTTGAAATCGCCGATTGACGAAATGCGCCAAGAGCGGAGAGCGGCGCAGGGATTAACCAGTTATGACAAGGACGAAGAAACGCTCGATCGGAAAAAGAATTACGAGTTCCGGCTACTTGAATGGCTTACTCATATCAACGGCAAGAAGTATTTGATTACGCTCGGCAATAATCGCGGCATGATTGTCCGGGTACAAAAAATGAAAGACCAAGACCGGTGGCCGATTATTGACCGCTCGATCTGGCCGATTTCGCACGATTGGGACGGCGTGTCTATCCCAGATTTGACCGAGGATAAACAGCGATTCCGTTCGGTGCTGCTGAACTTAACCGGCCGGGTGGCGAAAGCCGACGCTATGGGCCGGTTCGCTTACGATAAACGCAAGATAAAAAACTATGCTGAATTAGATTTTGCTTCTTTGAAATATGTCGGGGTTGAGGGCGATCCGCGTACGGCCATTTTCCCGTTACAAGGCGGTAATACTTTTGCTTATGTCCGTGAGATTTATGAAGTTTTGGACTTGGCAACACAAATGGCTACCGGTACTCCGGGATTCAAGCAAGGCGTTCAATCGAAGCAGAACCGTACGCTTGGTGAGTTGGAGTTGGTCGCCGGATATTCCGACTCGCGCTACTCAATGTCCGCGCGGCTGTATGGATTATCTGAAGCTAAATTCTGGCGACAATGGTATCGGCTCTACAAGCAATACTTCAAAGAAGATATTGATGAGAAAGTTGTGCGTATTCAAGGAGCGACCGCGCCGACTTGGAAAACTTTAATGCGCGATAACATAATCGCGCAGGTTGATCCGGATGTGAAGATTGAATCGCGGGCGGTGAACGAAGCGAAGCAATTACGGGATCGTGAATCATACGGAATATTCGCCGGTATCGCTTTACAGGACCCGGAAGCGAACCGCAGATTTTTATTAAAGAAGCTTGGCCGGGTGCAGGGTATGACCAAAGAGGAAGTGGATTTGGCTTTTCCGCAGACCGTTGATGAACTGCAAGCCGAGGACGAGAACATTGTTTTGAATAACGGTAAGCTGCCGCAGATCGGAATTGAGGACGATCACAAGACGCATATATGGATACATTCGAAAGCCACGCAGAACGCGCAGACGCTCGCGCATATCCGTCGGCACAAAATGCTTATGGTTGCTAAACGGAATATGCCGGAAGTGTTTCCGCCGCAGATTAGTCCGTTTGGCGGGGTTTCAACCGCTCCGGAAAGAGTCGGCACGGTAACGCCAACAAACAACAGATTAGCTGCACCGGGACAGTAGAGTATAAATAACCATTTTAACCAGACGGTTAAAATGGTCAAAGTATGGCGAAAAAAACCAATCAACAGAAAAGAACGATTTTAGAGATAGGCAAGGACGGTGAGTTTTGGAAAGTTATTTGCGAGTTCCTTGAAGAATCAATAGAACGGATCGAAGTAGATAAGACCGAGGCGCTCGAAGCGCTGACCGATATTCCGGCCGAACAGTTTAAAGTTAAGCTATTGGTTTTGGAAGCGAGGAAGCAGTTGATTGAGGATATGAAACGCTATCCGGAGAATCTGGTTACGTATTTATCCGAAAGAAAACCAGTGAGCGAGAATTACGATCCGTACTTTAAGTCGTTGTAGGGTTCGGGAAAGATTATGACGACGGGTTGTCGCGACCCTCGACAGCGTCATAATCTCTCCTGAGTCTTTCCAAAGACTCATTATAAGCTAGTCCGGCTAATGGTTGCGCCAGTTACCAGAAGCCGAGAGTGAAAAAATGGCAGAATTAACCGACGACCGGCTTCGCAGTAAAGGCGAAGAAGGCGTTGAGGGAGCCGCGCCGGCTCCGAAAATCGTAGGCGATGATGAGTTATTAGTGGTTCCGGTCCGCAAAACCTCTTTACATAATCTACAAGGTTACGCGGCGAGGAAAACAATAGAAGCACGGAAGAAGTCCGGCGAAGCAGGTGGAGAAGCGCCGGCAGGTGAAGATACCGAGGACGAACTTACTCCGGAAGCGACCAGTCGCATTCGGGAGGAAGTGGATAGCGCCATTAAGCCGCTCCGGGACGTTATCGTTTCGCGAGCGGACGAAGATGAGTTATCCGGTTTGTACGCTAATGAACCAGACGCGCAGAAATACGATAAGGATTTACGCGCATACATGGCTCATGAAGCGTGGAAACAAATACCGGCCGAAGCTATCTATCACCACCTAGCGTATCAACAGGCGGCGAAAGCCGGCTCGAAGAAACGCCAAACGGCAGACATAGAGGCGGGAATGTCCGGAGCGGGAGGACGCGCGCGGCGCGACCCCGAGCCGGCGAGCGATTTGCCCGACTTCGATTCAATGGACGAGAAAGAGTTCGAAGCGTATCAGGCAAAAGTGCTTAGAACCCCGCCAATACAGAAAACGAGATAGTTTGAAAATTGAATTATAAGCAACTGACTACTTACTGAAGTCCTGTCGCTGGGCTTCATAATTGGCGCAAGCTATTAAATTAAAAACAAATAGCTTGTAGGTAAAAAGTTTATGGCAACAACAGTAACACAAGCTACACATATTACCCTTGGTGTGGAACGATTTTATGTTCGCACCATGCTGAAAGCCGCTCGTCCTCTTTTGCTTCATACCAAATGGGGGCAGGTAAAAGATATTCCGGCGAATAACACTGATGTTATCCGTTTCCGCCGGTACTCTCTACTCGCGGCTGCTACTACTGCTTTGACCGAGGGCACTACGCCCGCTGGAAAAACTGTAACTGTTACGAACATTGGAGGCACCGTCCTCCAGTACGGTAGAAATGTAATTGCCGTACTAAAATCCTTTCTTGATAACTTGGGAACTCTTGACCGTATATCTTCTATGGTGGTATCATAGGAGTATATGAATCAAGACAATCAGAGGGAAGCGGTTCTATATGCCTATCTCGCCGGACTATTAGACGGCGAAGGAACGATCCGAATAAATCGGAATAGGTGGAAAAATAACTGGAGTACAAGATATTCGGGAGCAATATCAATCGGAATGACCAATAAAGAAGCGATTGATATGTTCACTAAAAATTTCGGATCGAAAACACGTATAGAACGCGTTCTAAATCGGAAGCAAATGTATCGGTGGGGAACTTCTGGGAATAAAGTTGTCCCAAAAATTCTTAAACAACTTCTGCCTTATCTGAAAGTAAAAAAACTGCAGGCAGAACTCGTAATAGAATTTTGTGAGAACGCAAAAACTCGAGGTTTCCAAAAAAGTAAAGGGCTTCCGAAAAAAGAACTACAATGGCGCGAGGCGCTCTGGCAAAAAGTCAGCAACCTCAACCATTGAAGCACCCACAACGACTAATCGAAAGGAAACGCGAAAGCGTTAAGTGATAGTCTGAACTCGCCGGTGACGGCGAGAAGCGGATAGAAATATTCCGCTCCGGCCGAAAGGCCGCAGTAACAAAATGGATTATATCGAGTTCTCCGATTGGGTGCAGTACACCTCGCCGGATCCGGTATTGACCGAACTAGCTGACCTTTTGGGCCAGCAAGCCGGCAATACTCTCGATCAGTTGGCCCGGAACGTGATGAACGCTGGTACGACCATACAATTTTCTGGAAACCAAGCAAGCACTGCCGCAATTACGATCAACGACAAGCTGACCCGGACGGAAGTCCGCGAAGCAGTCCGAACGCTTGAAGGGAACGACACGAAAAAGATAACGAAAATGGTTGACGCTACTGACGGTTTCAACACCTCGCCACTGCGTCCCGCGTATATCGGTATTGTCGGTGACGACACCGCCTATGATTTGCGCGGAGAAACCGGATTTATCTCGGTTGAGGAATATGCCCAGAAGGGTGATGTTATGGAAGGAGAGATCGGATCATTGGAAGGCGTACGGTTCGTAATGACTACGAACTCCTCGACTTCTTCAACCACCGGCGTCGGAGGAATTACCGTACACCTGACTTTGATTTTCGGTATGGACTACTACGGCATTTCAAGAATTTCCGGACGTGCTTTGGAAAATATTGATAAGCCGCTAGGATCTTCCGGAACCGCAGATCCGTTGAACCAACGAGCAACGAAGGGCTGGAAAGCCAGCTTCGTCGCAATCCGCTTGAACGAGAACTTCTGTGTTCGCGTTGAACACGCTGTAACTGCCTAGAGTTTCTAGGATAGGATAACGGGGAGGAGTTAGTTTCTTCTCCTCGGTAATCCGAAAAATTATATTTAGAAAAAAAACTTAAACCTATGTCACATTTTACAGAATTAAAAAAAGAAGCGGAAAAGCTCGGGCTTAAAGTCCCGATTGGAACTTCTACTTTGACGCTTGAAAAACTTATCGCGGAAGCCAAAGAGCCAAAGTTAAAACCTGCTTTGCCTCCGGCTGACGACCCGGAAGATACCGGAGAACGGCTTAAACCGCCCGCTATTAAAGAGCGGAATGGTGATGAGGGTTCTTCCGATAGGCCGAAGGGAGTAGAAAAGGGAGATTATCTTTGGCCCTATGAAGTTGACCGCAATACCAAACAGCCGCATTTCAAAGCCAAAAATATTCCGTTTAATCCGCCGTGGGAGTACAGACAACCGCAAAGAGGGCGCGCGCTTATACAAAAAGCCCGCTTACTCGCGGAGCCGACAGAAATTTATATGATCCCACGTCCGGATACCGAACAGGGAGAAACGTGTCAGACGATAAATATAAACAGTTATCATTTGGAACTTCCGAAAAACGTCCGGCTAAAATTGCCGGAGTCCGTAGTCGCTACGCTGGTAGATTCCTATACCAAAACGCAGGAAGCGATCAACACCGGATTATTTGAGAACGCGCGAGGAACGAGATATTCGTAATTATTAGCGCTGCTCTAGTCGCAGGAGCGGCATAGTTTAGAAAAAAGTCGGTTAGGGAGTTTGCGAAACCCTACTAGCCGGCAAAGTATATGCCCTTTCCAACAAAAATTGCTGATGAGGTTAAGCAAATATTGCGCAAGGCCTCCGGTAGCGTCTTTTATCTGTATACAAACGTTGTATCGAAAGACGTTACCGCGACAGCGGTAAACCTTACTGATCCGGTAGCGAATGGCCGTTTAGAGATTGAGGATATTATTCTGACAACTTCTTACGGAATGGTCAGTGCGCAAGGCACGCTTCGGATCATAAAGAACGGCGGAGGCGGAACTAACGTAATTCTGCAAGTCGGTATCCCGCATCTCGGCTCGAATCGCACTGTTAATATTGCTTCACAACAGGCACGGGTTGCTAACTGGACAATAGGTTCAACCGGAGATTACAGCCGCGATATAGATATGTGGCTGAGCCGTCCGACGATCCTTGATCAGACTTATCGATTGCAGGTGGATCAGATTGGGCCGGTTGCTACCGGAGCGAATAACGGAACAATCCGCGTTCTTATCAAGGCGCGTCGGATTGACGATAACGCTACCACTTCAATTACTGGCGCGGCGGCTTTGGAAGTAGGCGAATAAACCACATTTTCACGGGAGGGGGGCGTCCTCCTCCCGGGAGATTGGGGGAATAATGAGTAGATATTTATGTCAGGATTAGAATTTGTACTTCAAATAACTAAAATATTTTTAATGATTACTGGACTTGTGCTCTTTGCAATATTTATATCAAACGGATTATGCGTACAATTCAATTAACCGATATTCAGCAAGCCGAACAGTTTCTCCGTCCGCCGGAAGCCAACGCGATACTTGCCGGAATGGGCGGGAGTTCTGACGGTAAATATGTTCGTAATCTGGTTAATATCCATATTCCGAAAGAGGGCGGGGTATTTATGGAGTATGAGGGTGTACCGCATTTCGAGGTTGGTTTTCCTTTCTGGGATACGGTTAAGGCGTTAGAACAGACCAAAAAATCTGCGGCGCTGGCGTTAGAAGCTTTTAGAAGGACGCTTTCAACCGGTAAGATTAAGGCCGTCATTCTGCTTTTGTTTTTCCGTAAGCAGTTAAAAGCAATTATGTTTGATGTTGTCAGTTTGTCTTATCGTCAGCTAAAGCCGTATCAAATGTACGATCTGCGCTACTGTAAAATGGTTAAGGAAATTAAGCGGGTGTTTGAAACGATCAAGCCGGAGGATAAAGAAATGCGTTTTATCTGGGAGAGGACAAAAGTCTTGGTAATGCTTTTTATGGAATTTGACAGCGCGTACCGCTACCGGACGCAGTATATCCTCGGCAAGCTCGATAAAATCGCTTTTGAAAAAAAACCATTCGTTGAACTTGTCCGATTATGCCGCATGGCTTTTATTCGCGAGGGCGATAATCACGTTCGTAGAATGTGGAGCGCTATTTGGTGGGCGGTGCTGTTCGCGAGATTCATTCCGCGCTGGAGAAGAATGATTATTCAATTCATTAAAGAACTGAATATTGATGAGATAAAGTTTACCGAGGCGGATAGGTACTTCGCGATAGAAAAATATAAAAATTCGCCATCGCCGGAGTTTAATTTTACGGATGAGATTATGTGGGCGGTAATCAATACCAAGAGAACATAATTTGTCGGTTTTCGTCTTGACGGCTGCAGACGTCGAGACGAGAGCCGATAAGCGTCGCTCTTACGGTTCATATTAAAAATAAATGACAAAATTAAATACATTTCTAAAGCAGTATTCGGCGGTGATTGTAACCGTTGGCGTATGCAGTATTGCGTTCTTTTTGTTCGTGCTTGCGAACGTTCAAGCAAGAACATCGCAATCCGGCAACGAGATAGTGATTCAGGAGGAAGCGAGAGAGGCGCAAGTGGCGAAAATGTCTTTTCCGACTTTATCTGTCGCGACTTCGGGAGTTTTGGTTGACGCTTCGGCCGTTACTTACTTTCAGCATTTCGCTTCCGGAACGATCGAGGTTTCACGAGTTGTGGTAGGTTGTGAATCAGATAATCCGGCTTCGACTACCATAAAAGTCGGGATTCTCGCGGATATGAATGCTGCCGGCACAGCGCAAGAGGTTCATTATTTTGACTCTTTTGTATGTGTATCTACAACCAATTCTTCGACTGGCGTATCCGGCGTTAACCGAATCGTATCTGATTATTCTCCGGCGCGTGTCCGTTTGAGTTTAAATCGGGCTACTACGTCGGGATTCATTTCTGATGATACGGAGGTCGGCACAAACAACTTTCCGTCTGCGGATTTGTTAAGATCCCCAGCCACTCGCAAGGTTTTATCCGGTGATACTTTCGCGCAATTCAGGACTAATCCGGCCCGAGGCGATCTTGTGGTAAGGATTATGAATGTTAGAGGCGTATCAACTCCGACAATTTCAGCGTTTTATAGGATTGAACGATAGCTTTGAGGGAGGGTTGGGCAACCAGCCCTCCTTGAAGCGTAAAATAAAATGACACCCAGCCAGTTAAATACTCGCATAAATTATTTTGCGAAAACAAACGAT
>Ga0213870_1000947_pt1 | contig 13398 bp, 15 predicted proteins | sample WICALVC2017_Meta_FD_160119 | JGI IMG/M metagenome (GOLD analysis project Ga0213870, IMG submission 160119) | Freshwater microbial communities from subterranean cave lake in Wind Cave National Park, South Dakota, United States - WICALVC2017 | ecosystem: Environmental > Aquatic > Deep subsurface >... | reverse complement strand
CCTATAAACACTCCTATTGTTCGTCCCTTTTTATTCAAACGTCGCAGTTTTATTCCTATCTCTTCACAGAGTTCAAAAATATTTTGAAGAACAACTCTTTTATCATATTCATTTTTAGGTAAACAATAGTTTCTGCCAACACTTTTTACTTCTGGAGCCTCAGTGTAGGGAACAACAGGCCAATCATCAATCCCAAAAGCAATATTTTTGAGAAAATCCGCCTCAACGTTACCGAATTCCTGTTTGAGAAGTTCAATCCGGATTTTTCTTAAATCGGGAAAAGAATAAACCCCTAATTTGTTCAATCGAACTGCTATTCTATCTCCAATTCCGCAAACTTTATTTAATTTAATCCTTTTATAAATCTCTTCGAAATTTTCAGAATTAATTTCAAATACGCCATTTGGCTTTTTAAGGCCGGAAGCAAGTTTTGCTAAAAGCTTGTTATGAGAGATTCCTATCGAAACAGTAATATATTCTCCTATTTCTTTTTTTATTCGTTCTTTAAGTTCACTAATTATATTCTCGACTGAACCGAATAGGTGAACGGTTGACGTAACATCCAAAAACAATTCATCCAAAGAAAACATTTCAACATATGGAGAGTAGTCTTTACAAATATTTAAAAATTTCTTTGAAATCTCAAAATATTTATTAAAATCAGCCGGAATAAAAATAATTTCGGGGCATACTCTTTTCGCATCGTAAGTCCGACTGGCAGTTTCTATACCTAGTTTTTTTGCTTCCCGTGAAGAAGCAATAATACAGGTCCGTCCGTTTGTTGCAGTTACGCCAATAGGGCGATTCCGAAGTTTTGGATTAAACTGTTGCTCAACGCTTGCAAAAAACGAATCAAAGTCAATATGCAAGATTGTCCTCATAAGAACATTATGAGAAGAAAATACGAAAAAAACAAGATAGCAAAAGAGGACAATTTAGGTCATTCTCCAGTAATGATTAGGATTCTTTGCGGGACAGGAATTACATACAGTTACTTGAATTTCACTATCCAGAAGCCCTTCCAATCTTGATTTTACTCTGGATTCGTAATTTGAACATGTTCTTGCTCCATCACTCCATACCGAAATAATAGCCGTTCCACCTTTATTACAGGGTACTGTAAGGGCCTGTACTACATGTGGACGTTCTCTTTCAGGCATATGCAGCGCGGATTATAGAGAGAATTAGAAGATTGTCAAATGAACGTGGGTGACCGAGCGGACTCGAACCGCCAACCACTAGGTCCACAACCTAGTGCTCTAACCATTGAGCTACGATCACCAAGCAGAAGTTATTTTACCATGTAATTATAAGAGGTTCAATCTAAGAAGTTTGTCCTTGACGAGAATGGTGCGTTTTTAAAGCTTCCTGTACCTTTTCAAAACTCTTCTCTCCAAAGTTTTGCCATTTCATTATTTCAGGGTAAGGATCTCCGTTCATCAATCTCTCTAATTCATCTATACTTTTGACACCGTGTCGCGACAGAGCATTGTATACCCTTTGAGGCAGCCCTTGCATAAAAGCCTCAAGCTCAGGGCTTCTACGAGTGTCCCATTTGGGTGGAATCTCAGATGGCTTAACTTCCGAAGGTAATTCTATATCAGAAATTCCAAACTCAGAGAAAATTCTAACCCTAGCAGCTTCTAGTTGAATAAGAGCTTGAACTTGTTTAGCTCTAAACTCTGCTTCTTGAAAATTTCCAGTACCGTGAGCTTCTCTTAGGAGATCTGAAACGATGTTAAAGGTTTCTTTGTGTCCACGCTCAATCATGCGCAGAATTATATACTTGTGAAATATAAAAGTCAACTATGGGTTATTTTCGCAGAAAGAAGTTCAATATGATCGTGAGGATGATACTTAGAATAATCGAAGTGGCTAAAGGAAAGTAAAAAGTAAATCCGTCTTTTTTATAAAGAAAGTCTCCGGGTAATTTTCCTAGAAGAGGAATTTTAGGAGAAAAAACTAAAACTACTCCTACAACAATAAGTATAACTCCGAATAAAATTACTGTTTTACCTAACTCATTCATCTTAATATTTTATAAAAGGTTTAAGTATAATTGTAATTAGAAGTCCTGCTACAAATCCTCCAATGTGGGCAAAGAAAGCCACCCCACCCGCTGCATCGCTTATGTAAGATAAGGAAACCGCTCCCGATAAAACCTGCAGCAAAAACCAATATCCAAGCATAAAGGGAGCTGATATTTCAACAACCGAGGCAAACCCGAAAAACGGCACGAGCGTTTTTATTCTGGCATGTGGAAATAAAATATAATAGGAACCTAAGACTCCTGCAATTGCGCCTGATGCCCCAAGCATGGGCACGGTTGAGTCTGTAGACAATATGTACTGCGTAAATGCTCCTGCGATTCCCGATGCAAAATAGAGCAGGGGAAAGAAAATGATTCCCAAATGGCCCTCAACATTGTCTCCGAATACCCATAGAAAGACCATGTTAGATGCGATGTGTAAAAATCCTCCGTGCAGAAATATAGATGTTACAAAAGGGAAAAGAGTATTAAAATTTGCAAGGTTAACTAAAGCGGGAACTAATGCGTAGTTGAAAATAAAAGAGTCAGGGTTAGAAGTAACAAGCTGCTTAAGGAAAACGAAAATAGTTATTGCAATTAAAGTAATATTTATAATCGGGAATCTTCTTGATTTAATTGAATCTGAAATGGGTATCATGTAGTTATAATAGCATTTTTTGCCAAGAAAAAACCTCCTTGCGGAGGTTCTTTCGGTGCCAATCTTTTTTAGGGATTAGCATGAAAGAATATATAATACAATTTGAGCTCTGTCAATAGGCACTTTGTAGGTCAAACAGAGTCAAAATTTTGGTTGTAGATTAGCTTTGAATTCTGTATAATAGATTGATTCGCGGGTGTAGTTCAATGGCAGAACACGACTTTTCCAAAGTCGATACGAGGGTTCGATTCCCTTCACCCGCTCACGCGCTCCCGTAGCTCAACGGATAGAGCAGGGCGGTTCTAACGCCAAGGTTGGGGGTTCGATTCCCTTCGGGAGCGCAGATATCCCATAAAGATACTTCTTCTTGACATCATTCTTTTTATCCTAGCCACGTCGCTGCTTCTCTCACAAAAGAAAAAACCTCCTTGCGGAGGTATTTCCTGCCTCTACCTTGCGATAGTTGCGTAATTTTCCTTTTGAGGGGAAAACTACCCTACCTTTTTTAAGGATAGTGTGAGTAATATACATGAAGGGTATAAGCTTTGTCAACTAGGATCATAAGGGTCAAACTAGGTCAATATTGGCAGTTATCCCTTGACAACAAGTAAAAGGTATGCTACAATGAGTTTATGACAACTAGATTTAGCCTCCGACAATTTAAATGGAAGTATGGTACACATGATAAGTGTCTTGAAGCTATTAAAAAGCTCAAATACTCCGATGAAACGGAATGTCCCTCTTGCAAAAGACTATCAGTTTTCTACAAAGTAGCAGGAAGAACTTCTTACGCTTGTGGTAATTGTGGTTATCACATTTATCCTCTAGCAGGAACTATTTTTGAAAAAACAACCACACCCCTAGACTCGTGGTTCTTCGCCATGTACCTAATGGTTCAGACAAGAAGCGGTGTAAGTGCCAAACAGCTTGAGAGAATGCTTGGTGTGACCTACAAGACCGCATGGAGAATGTTCAAACAAATAAGAATACTCATGGCACAACAACCCTCACTCTTAGACGGAATTGTTGAGATTGACGAAACGTATTTTGGCGGTAAGGGAAAAAACAGGGCTTATGAATGGCATGGCGGAGTAGAGGAAAAGGAGATTGTCATGGGTATAGTTCAAAGGAAAGGAACAGCTTACGCAAAGCATATTCCTAATACTGGCAAGTGGACACTAATCAATCAAATAAAACAAAACATAGACCCTAAAGCTCATATAATGACAGATGAGTTGGCTTCATATAAAAACCTGTACGAACATGGATTTGATAAGCACTATACCGTAAATCATTCCGACAAAGAATATGTTAGACATCATTTATTTCATACAAACAGCGTAGAGGGATTGTGGTCGCATATTAAACGAGGGGTTTATGGCGTTTATAGGAAAGTAAGCAAAAAGTATCTTCAAGCGTATATTGATGAATATGTTTGGAGATACAACAACAGAAAATATTTAGGTTTAATGTTTGATAGATTATTAAGACAGGTAGCAGAAATTAGGTCGTTACAGCCCGTTTTAGTAAAGTAAGAAAGTCTTTTTTAGAATTATCACGACCGCCCTTTAAAAGATAGTTGCGAAGTTTTTTATTTTTGTTAGAAAACTTTTTTTTCACTAATTTATTATATCATTTTGAGTCAATTATTCTATAGGTTATTGACAAGAGGTAAAATTTTTGGGTAAATATACCTTAGTTAGATATATTAAATTATTAATATATCTAAAAATTTGACAATTCTATTAACCTATTCTATAATTCAAAATCCATTTGCAACTTTAACAATTATATAATTTTGACAATTATACATTAAAGCAGGGAAGCAATGTGGACCAGAGGAGGAATAATCTCCTGATACGTATTTGATAGATACGTGTGTTATCACTACACTACTGGCCCCCGTGATTTGCTTCCCTGCTTTTTAGTGGTCTTCAACCCCTTAAATACAAAAAAACCACTCTTCACAAGCGGTCTTGTTAATTGACTACCAATGGGCTACCAGTTGGCAGAGAATCTCCTACAGAGGTTTAAGTATTTGTGGGGAGACCCCTCGTTAGAGGGAACTCCTGAACAGGGAGACTCCCCCCACCAATACTCAAACTTCCGTTGCGGTTTGTAAAACCGCCTGTTCAAGAAAATAATACCAAAGCTGGGTAGGCTTGTCAAGCCTTGTGTTTAAGGGATAAGTCCCTCAATATTTTAGGAAGAAAAATGAAAGAGTCGGGGTGAGAGGAATTGAACCTCCTACTTCTCGGTCCCAAACCGAGCGTTCTACCGATGAACCACACCCCGAGTGTCGCGTCAAACGCGACTAAACCACGTTCGACGTGGTGCCGCGAGAGAGAGTCGAACTCTCACGTCCTTGCGGACGAGGGCTCTTAAGGCCCTTGTGTCTGCCATTCCACCACCGCGGCGTGAATATCATTTTACCTTAATATTAAAATATGTTCAAGGAAGAATGCTCTTAATTTGAGTGGGGAGTCGTAACTTCAAATACGCTGATTTTTAGGATGTCTCCATCGAATTCGAAAAGAAAAATAATATCATTTTCAAAGTTGTTTCTAATATAAAGATTCTGCCTTGCGTTAGAACCTGGGGTATAAGGATTATTATATATAGATACTCCGTATTCTCTTGGAACCTCATTAATTACTGCAAAATCATGGTATGTTGGCGCCAAAACATCTAACCCTGCTTCTTTAGCAGGCCAGTTAATAATTGAGGCTAAATGGCAGACTCCATCGCCCATAAGCCATCCGTCGGATTTAAACCCGTCTTCGTAGTTAAAGTGTGCGTTAGTTGTTCGAGCAGATAAGCTTTTATACTCGGGGAGAAGATCATCATGAAAAGCAAATACCTCACCAGGTTTTAAAATCATTTCATAAGTAAAAGGCTTTCGTATTTCCTCCCAGTCAATATCTTCGCGACCTCTTACATCTTCTTTAAGATAAGCCATGGCAAGAAGAATATTATCTTTAAACACAGAATTGACCCACCTGTCCGGCTGTCTTTGTTCAAGAGAAATCTGGCGCGATGCAAGCAAGTGCCTGTCTGCTTCGGCAGGGGTATTAAAAATTAAGTTTGAAATTAATGTAAGGCCTAAAAATATTGTATTTATCATAAAAATGACTACCTGAAATTGGTAGTCTTTAGGCCTGTAGTATATCAAACTGTGGGGCAGTTGTCAAGTTAAATTAATCGTAGAAGTTAGTGGATAAAGGGATAATAGCTTTGGAAGGTACCTCTAGCCAATAGGAGGCCTTCTTGCCATCTTTATCTTCTTTGTTAAACACGATTAAGGCTGGATCAGCCCATCCCGTGACCTCTTTTATAGCAATATTCTCGTATTTGGCACTAAACACTTCGCCTAGATCTATAAATTTTTCGGTTTCGGAAAAGGGTTGACCGTCTGCTCTAAAAACAAGGGCGTTGTTGCTGCCGCCTTTATAGATAAAAAAGTGTTTGTTGTTTGGTGACCACGCATTAAAAGGAATGCTAAAAATTTTGGATTCAGCGGTAGTCAAATAGATTTTTGTTTTGGGAAGAGAAGTTCCTTCTGTAGTAAATTCATAAAAATAAGTTCCGTCATTGTTGTTGGTAACTTCCATAATCAAGTTAACCTTCCCATCGGGCGAGATTTGTGATGCAGTTTCTACCCTTGGAGTTTGTGAAACTACAGGTATGGCGATCTGGGGGTTACTCTGAACAATTGGAGTGGAAATATTGGTGTTTAGAACGTAAAAGCCGGCTAAAATAGCAGCAATAACTATATACAAAATTGTTCCAGCCTCAAAAGCACGAATTCCGTTCATAATATTAGTTTACCGGATTCTTTTGGACGCAATTGTCAGGACCAATAAAAGAATCACAAACTGAAACAGGAGTGCCTTTACGACCTTTTTCGGGTCCGTCTGCCCAATTAAAGAGAGCTTCCGCATCAACCTGACGCATATTAACGCACCCGTGACTCATCGTATGGCCAAAATTATTGTGCCAGTAAGCTCCATGAAGACCCCAATCTCTATAATAATACATAACAAAGGGGACATTCGGTAAATTATAGTAGTCGTTTCCCGATCCTCCAGACATTCGGGTTGATCGAAGCTTGATCCATATATTAAAATTCCCAGTAGGAGTTCTTCCCCATTTACCCGAAGAGATAAGAGCTTGTATAACTTTATTTTCACCTTGGTATGCATGAAGAGTTTGGGTGGAAAGATCAATATAAATATGTTTATCGCCGGGCTCAACACTCTGCCCGAGAACATCGATTGTTTTCTGTCCAATTGCCAGATCTATTTTAGGAGGAACGGCTTCGCGGCCTAAAAACGTTCCGAGGGAATTGTTTTCTACTTTCTCAACAAGGTCTTCTTTACATGAGATAGTATTAGCGCAATCCGGAACTTGCTTAAAAAACGAATTTCCCGCTATGATAACAATAGTTGCAGTAATAAGGGAAAGTATGATACTGCTCTTTTTAGGCATCTATAGAAAGATTAGTATATAGAGAAAAACAATTCAATAGTTAAATAATGAAAGCTTCCTTTCAAAGCGTTCTTGCAAAGTACCATAAAGACGCACAAAAAAAACTCTCAAAACACAAAGTTGCATATACATGGCTTGCAAGTAAGGGATTAAAAGTTAATGAGCTTAGGGAAAAATCAGCAGGTCTTCTGGCCGCCGGTGCTTTAACAGGGAATCTTCTGCTTCCCGGTAATTTTGGAACGGATATACAAAAGTTTGCAAATAACATTGTCCAGAATATTTATGCCAGTGAAATCTCAGGCGAAAGCGTAAGAATAGCATTCGCAGCGGCTTTGTCGCCTGTTTTGCCCTCAAAACCCGGACATCTGGACGCAGACAAGGAAGCAAGACTTGCTGAGATATTCGGTAAATATCTGAATATTGATTCAAAATCCGCTCTAGACGGAAACCATTTGCCTCAAACTTACGGTTATACGGGGGAGGAGCAGCATTTGGCAAGGTACCCCGGAGACGCAATTGCAAACCACGACGAACTACAGTTTATAGGCATGGCACCGGGGCTTGGCGCCTGGCGTTATTTCGCTCCTTCGAAAACTGCTATGACAGATGAAATTGTTTTAATGGAAAAATATTATGTTGCCATTCAAACTTTCAATTTACCTGAGTGGAATACAAAACAGCCGTATTTAAAAGATTGGTATAAGTTTAGAAAGGTTTTGGTTGTTAATCCTAAAAACGGCAAGGCGGCGGTTGCGGTAATTGGGGACGCGGGACCGGCAAACTGGACCGGAAAACAGTTTGGTCTGAGTCCTGAGCTTATGCATTATATGGGTCTTGATATCGGAATGAAAAAAGGGGAAATAATTATGTTTTTTGTAGACGAGAAGGACAAAAAGGCGCCTTTGGGACCAATTAACTATGATAATATCAAGGTAGCAGTATGACCCGTTCGACTAACGCTCAGGGTCATAGTGAGTGAAAATCGAATCTATGAGACTTTTTTACGACCATTTAATTGACAAAACAAAGCTTGTTAAATTAATTGAAGAAAAGGGAAAAGACTTCGAGAAGAAGATAGGTCTTCATAAGGTTTTGGACGAGATTATCCATGCCGCGGTACTTGATGTTATATTTTCCCACCTTGATAAAAACCATCATAAGGAATTTTTGGTTTTAATGCACAAAAACCCAAGAAGTGCTGAACTTCTAGTTTACCTTAAATTAAAAGCCCATCCGCAAATTGAGGATAAAATAAGAGAGAAAATTGGGGATTTAAGAGATAAAATTCTTAAAGAGATTTAGATTGCTGCGAGCACTTCCTCTTTTCCACATTGAAGCTAGTCTCCAAATCCTATATAATGAACCTACTTTGCCGAGTCGTCTAATGGTAGGACAACGGACTTTGGATCCGTTTATTTTGGTTCGAATCCAAGCTCGGCAGCCAAATAAATTAATAAAAATTTTGCTACAATAAATTGTGCAAAAGTTTTCCCGTTTAGGGTTAATTCTGTATTTATTAACCGGTTTAGTAGCCATCCTCCTACTTTTAACTTTAGTACAGTCCTCAAAAAAAGTAACACTTTTTTCGCCGCTTCCCTCTTATTTAACGAATTTTGAAAATAGACAGGTTTCAACTATAGACATATGGACGCCAATTTTAGAATATTTCGAAGGGGAAATTCTTCCGCCTCCACTCACTGCAAAATCAGCGCTGCTTTATGATCTGACAAATAAAAAAGCGCTCTATAACAAAAACTCAAAAGAAAAACTTCCGATGGCTTCCTTAACAAAAATAATGACAGCAATTATTGCTTTAGAGAATAGAAAAGAAGATGACAAGTATATTGTTAAAAAAGAGCATCTGGTGGGGGAGAACTCTATGGGGATAGAAGCTGGAGAAGTTTTATCGCTTGAAGAACTTTTGTACGGGCTTATTCTTAATTCGGGTAATGACGCTGGGGAAGTTATTGCAAATAATTTTGAGGGGGGACGAACGGAATTTATAAAAGCCATGAACCAAAAAGCCAAATCATTAGGCTTATCGAATACTAATTTTACAAATCCGTCCGGACTTGAAGGAGACGGCGAACAATATTCAACTACTTTTGACCTTTTGATAATGACAAATTTTGCATTGACTAATTTTCCGGAATTTAGAAAAACCGTAGCAACTGTTGAATACAATATTCCTAAAACTACAACTCATAAGGCGTATTATCTTTATAACGAAACCAGTCTTTTAACAACTTATCCGGGTGTTAAAGGAGTTAAGCTTGGATTTACGCCGGAAGCAGGTTATTCTATGATTACTTATCTTGAATATAAAGGGTTCAGGATTTTGGGAATATTATTAAATAGCCAAAATAGGAGAGAGGAGATGAAAAGCCTTCTTGATCATGGGTTAAAACTATTAGGAGTTGAACCGCCGCCTCATTCCTAATAGTTAAGCAATGTATCCTCCGTTAAAATCTCATTCTTGAGTTCATAATTGCTCTCTGCTTTAATTTTTATCCACTGACTTTCCGAAACCTCATTTATTTTCTCCTTAGTTAAATAAATGCATGACGGTTTATCTCCGGAATATAGTCTCTGATAGTATGACAAATACTCCTTTGGCAAAACTCTTGCTAAACTTTGCTTGCAAGAGCCGAAATAAAAATCAGGAAGATTTTCTCTAAACATCTCAAGCCTTGAGTCTTTATAGATTTTATAATTGGGCATAAGAGAGGTGTACCATGAATACTTATATGGTGAGAGTAATTTTGTGTCCCAGTAAATCAGCTCGTCAAATCCGTCTAAAAATAGAGTATCATTTTCTTTAGATAAAGTTTTAATTACATTTCCGGCCTCCATTAAATTCCCGTAATTTACAATTAGCTCTTTATGCGTATCGGTTTTTTCCGTTAAAAAAGAATTAGGAATAAAAAATAAAAATGACAAGATAATTATTAAGAAGACGGGACGAATGTATTTTTTAAGATCAAAAAGCAGGATGAAAATTGACGAAAGAAACAGGCCGTACCAGGGAACCATATGGAAAGCATCGTAAAAAATTCTTCCGGGCGCAACGCTTCGGATATTTGCAAGTCCTAATATCAAAAATATTATGAATGCTTCTTTGTATTTTTTTCTCATAACAAAGTTTATTATTAAGAAAATAAAAATAAAACTCAAAGATAAAAGTAAAAATCTAAAAATGTTTCTTTCGGAACTTGCAATTAGATATATCGGATAAAAAAATGCCTCAAGCAATTTTGGCAAAGTCAATTCACCGGAAAAATTCATTTGATTAATGGTAAAAACATTAAAGTAATAGTCGGAAATTGGGACCTTAAGCAAAACAAAAGCTGTGAGAATTGCAAAAACCGCAAGAGAAGCAACTTTAATTTTATTAAACCTGCCATAAAGAATTAATCCGAACAGCATTAAAGAAACAGGCAAAAACGGTTCGCGGCTAAAAATAACAAACCAGGAAAAAATTGCCGCTAAAATATAATCAAAGTTAAAAACTTTTCTCTTACTGACTTTTTCCCACAACAAATTTAAGTTGTAAATTAATGGATAAACAACTAAATTTTCTGCCAAAAATCTGTCACCGAAGACATAAAATTTAGTTAGTTCAAATAAAAATATAAATGGTATTACTCTTAAACCAAACCGCAAAAGAAGTAAAAAGTTGAATACGAAACCAAAAAGTAAAACAAATTGCCTATGTTTTAAAACCAGTTCGAATATATTAATAGGACTTGTAATATTTTGAATAAAGGCGCTTATATATGCCAGGAGCATCTGATGATTGAAGAAAATCTCTTTGTATAAAATTTTCCCTTCATTTATAAAATATCCGGCTGTAATATTAAAACAGTCATCAAAACATCCGAATGCATTAATTCTTGGAATATATATTTTGTAAAGAATAAAATAAATTGGGAGAAGTATTAGAAAAGAAATTATTAAACGCTTAACATTCATTTTAAAACTTTTTAAAGTATAGCAGTTTACCCTGGACGAAGTAGTTAATAAGTGATTTTTACTCTTTTATCATGTAGCCAAAGCCGCGTACGGAGTGAATTAGTTTTTTGTCAAACTCTTCATCAATTTTTTTCTTAAGATAGGCCATGTATACATCTACAATTCTTGTTTTAACATCCGGTGAATAATGCCAGACTCTTTTTAAAATCATTTCGCGAGTTAATATTTTGTTTTTATTACTCATTAAATGATGTATCAGCATAAACTCTTTTGGCGTAAGTTGTATTAACTTTCTCCCTCTTTTAAGTTCAAAAATCTTTTGGTTAAGCACCAAGTCTGCAACCTTAATTTTTAAGTCTGCTCCCTGAGCTTGCCTAAGTCTTGCTCTTATTCTTGACAAATATTTTAGTCCTGTATCATAAATTCTTTCTAGAATATTCATAGATTTTAAAAAAGTTGGGGGTGAATAAATCTTACAAGTGCGGAAACAACTGCTTGTTCGTAACCACTTGTTCTTGTAATTTTATTTTTCGTCATATGACCAAAATGCCCCTTTCCTCTTTTTGAATTTGTGACGTTGAAAAATAGATCATCAATCTCTCCGATCTCCATACCCTTGCGCACGTATTTCATCATTTTCTTAGGTACATGCATTCTAATCGAAGAGCCAATTCCTTCGTTTCCCTTTTTATCTATAACAACTATCCATCCGCAGTCAAACCATTTACTGTTAATTTCCTGAATTCCTCCCTCGAGTCCAACTCCAAAATCGGCGTGAAGCTCTTTTAATGCTCTTTTGGCTCGGTTCCTTGCTCCTTTTATGGTTTCCAAATCACCCATCGGTTGATGCGATATGCCGGAATTTACTTTAATTCCTATAAAAACGACCTTTCTGTTCGGCCAGACCTTTTTAAATGCGGTTTTTACGGCGGCTATTTTAACGGGATTTGTAGAACCAATCGCAACTTTCATTAACTTGAGCGGGTAAGGGGAATCGGACCCCTGTAACCTGATTGGCAACCAGGTGTACTGCCATTGTACTATACCCGCGAGCTAAAAAATGTGCCGAAGCGGTGAATCGAACACCGATAACCGCTTCTTCAGAGCGGCGCCTTGACCACGTTGGCAACTTCGGCGTGACTATAATAATACAATATCTGGGCTTTCCAGTCAAAAGGTTTAGATACGGAAATGCTATCCGTAAGGGGATTTCCGATAGTAGCTATAAAATTTCTTTGGTTCAAATATTTTTTCTTTTTTAGAATTATCCCTCCAAACATTTTGAGTAACAATTGTTGTAGTCGCCCAAGGATACTTTCCTACCTTATCAACTCGCTTTTCAGTTCCATAGAAATAAGGGCCATCCAGCTCAACATAATATGGTTTCAGTTCGGGCGGACCAATAACTTCAACGCGCAAATGCTGGCCCTCGACGACCTTAAGAAAGAAACGAATTGGATACTCGTATGTATTGCGGACAATCAAATCTACACCGGGAATGTAAACAGTAGCATCCATACCAAATTCTTTAGAGTCGTTGGGATCTCCGAAATACCAGCCATTATAGTAAGAGTGATTCCTTCTCTCTTCGATGTACAAGCCGGCTTGCATCGAAGCCACATTCATGGTTGTTGGAAGTTGACATATGCCTCCACCATAGACAGTTATGGGTTGTAGATCCGGTCCAATTGCTTTCCCTTCCACATAATCTGTAACCTTACCCAAAATAGAATTTATGCTAAAAGTCTCTCCTGGATTAACAACATTTTTTCCGACTTTATTAAGATTTCCATCTTTATCAAGGCTTCCATCGAAATCCCAAAACCAGTTATTAAGCCCATTGGAGCCAGCTATTATGTTATGGTTGCGATAATCTTCGCTGCGCGTAAAATCGCTTGTATAACTTTTTACTACTACCCAATCACTAGGAATACGAATATTTTCCTTTGCTGTTTCTATAGCCGGAGGGAGTTGATCTACTTTAGAGGGGGTGAAAGGTGTGGGTAAGACAACTAAATCTTCCAGATTTTGAAAAACATCCTCTATTGGCAAAGCGCTTTGATTTTGACCGCTAGCATTTTGAACGCTGACTTCTGGTTGAGTATAAGCTCCAAGAGGCGAAATTAGCGCAGCTGCCAGGAGAGTTTTTCTTACAAAACCTCTTCCCCTCTCTGATAAATTCATGTATCTCTCTATATATAACTCTATTTAATTCTTGTCAAGGAAAAAACTTTTTGTGGTTTTCTTTTTC
>Ga0213870_1000946_pt1 | contig 13403 bp, 10 predicted proteins | sample WICALVC2017_Meta_FD_160119 | JGI IMG/M metagenome (GOLD analysis project Ga0213870, IMG submission 160119) | Freshwater microbial communities from subterranean cave lake in Wind Cave National Park, South Dakota, United States - WICALVC2017 | ecosystem: Environmental > Aquatic > Deep subsurface >... | reverse complement strand
AAATACAATAGTATAGATATACTTGTCAATAATGCTGGAATAAACAAACCAGCTGACTTTGAAGATGTTACAGACAGAGATTGGGATCTTATAATGACTACTAATCTTAAAGGATCGTTTATGCTAACACAGGAGATATTTCCTATTATGAAAAAACAGAACTTTGGTAGAATAATCAACATATCTTCTGTCAGTGGACAATATGGTGGTCCAAGAACCGTACATTATGCTGTTTCTAAGGCTGGCTTGATTGCTTTAGGACATTGTCTTGCACGCTTTGGTGCATCATATAACATTACCGCAAACAACATTGCGCCGGGTCTAATTACAACTGAGATGGGAAACAAGATGATATATACAAAATTGGGGAAAAAAATTTTATCAAATACTCTTCTTAATCGTCCAGGTACTACTCAAGAAGTTGCAAATATGGTAGTATTTCTTGCATCAGATGACTCTTCCTATATTACTGGCCAAACCTTCAATGTCAATGGCGGTTTGTTGTTTAGTTAAATTGTTATTATACTACAAATTTTATTTCTTGAACAGCATCTTCAACTCTTTTTTTTGCTGTAAAATAATCTAACCCTTCACAAATAATAGTCCCTGCCCGAGCACTATGATTATCAATAATGGGTTGAATCTCACCAACTTTTCGATAAATGCTTAGCATCTTTACATAACCAAGTGATTTAACCTTCTCAATACCTCTAATCTCTTTTATAATTCCAGGTTTTGGAAAAAAATATCGCACACCTAGATATCGTTTATGTTTAGGTACCAAAATCGATTCATCAATATCTTCTCCCAAACACAATTTTATCATTGCCGAAACGATATCAACTCCATATGCCATAGGAATATGATGCGTGGCCAGATAATTTCCACTTAGTCTTGAAGCCAGTTCTATTATCATAGGTCCATTTTTTGATAAAATGATATCTGCTTTTACGCTACCCCATTTAATGCCTAATGATTTAGCTGCATCTTCTATGATCTGTGAAATTTGTTGTAAAACTTCACCTTCATATTTTGAAGGTATTATTCCACCATCTTCAACGATATATGGTTTTGTTGAATTTATGTTGTTATAGTTACGATCAGCAAAAGCAATTGCAATGTACTTGCCATTTAAAAAAAGTCCTTCTACACTTAATTGATCACCCTGCATAAATTCTTCAAGAAGTAGTGTTTTATTTTCAGAATTTTCTAACGAATGAGACCATGCCCACAAAGGATCTACTGTTTCATCAATATATAAAACTCCTCTTGCTCCTCTTCCATCATCAGGTTTCAAAACAAATGGAAAATTCTTTTCTTTAATTTTTTGTAGATATTCATTTGAATCTTTTAAAGCTATGTATGGAGGAGTTGGAATTCCAAATTTTAAAAATTGATTCTTCATTAATAATTTATTTGATGTTAGCTTTGCTGATTGAAGAGGGATTCCGGGTAATTTTAGCTCATGAGCTACTAATGCCACAGTGTATGGAACATCATTAGCTACAGTTAAAACACCAGAGATTGTATGTGTATTAGAATAGTCTTTTATTTTTTCCAGCGTTTGGTGTGCATCTCTTGTACTGCAGATAATTTTTTCATCAGCAAAATCAAAAGCAGGTGCTTTAGGATTTATGTCAGTGCCCACAACATGCAAGCCTAATTCTTTTGCTTGTTGATAAGCTTTAATTTGTTCTTGACCAGCACCTATAATAAGTAAAGTTTTTTTCAATTTTAATAATTTTCACTTTTAGGCATGGAATTAAATATTAATGAGTATTATTCTTGTGGCAATATTATTCCTTTAATATATCCATTAGAGCGATTTGCACAATCATCAAATGCCTTTTCTATATCTTCGAGTTTGTATTTATGAGTAATTAATTCATCCATTGGAAAAATTCCTTTTTCTAATCCCCATAATCCTCTTTCTAAATCCCTCAATTTGTTAACAGATTGATTAGGATATGCTGGTATTATTATAGGAGCTCGATTTTGTAAATAATTACCAATAGTAAATGGCATCTCATTAGAATAAGAAGAAGCTAATACAAGTTTGGAACGTTGTTTTGCTTTGCATATACTTGCTGCTAGTTTCAATGATTCACTATTACCGCCATAATCTACTGATACATCTACGCCGTTTCCTCCGGTTTTATCCATTATAATTTTCCAAGGGTTCTCAGATTTTGAATTAATGATGGTTGTTGCTCCATACTTTGATGCCAAAGTTAATCTTGAATTATGATGACCTACTACTATCAACTCTTTTAATGGATATTTAGATAATGCGGCTATTAACAAAAGTGCCATGAAGCCATCGCCAATTATAGCAACAATGTCTCCAAATGAAATAGTGATTTGATGAACTATGTTGGTAGTTGCCATCAAAGGTTCTCCAAGCGACAGACGTTGTTTGTCAATATTGGAATAAAGAACTTTTACAAGAGCATCTTCTTTTTCTACAAAATATTTTGAAAATCCACAACCGTTATATGTTAACCCTGTAACACAATCTCCAATTTCAAACCGTGTGACCTCAGAACCTTTTTCTGATACATATCCTACAACCTCATGGCCTAAATGTGCAGGATATGATTTATACCTAAAAGAGACTCCATTAGTACCAACAATTGAACCATCATACACAGAAAGCTCAGTTGAACAAATTCCACAAGCAAGTACACTGATTAAGACTTCATTTTTTTGTAAAGGCTTTAGTTCTATTTCTCGTAATTCAAATTTTTTTGGTTTTATGAGTAAGGCAGATAATGTTTTCATATTAATCCCATATTTCAGGCCATTGTTGTTTAATTTTTTCATACAATGAGTTAGCGTCTATGCCAAATTTTTTGTAAATATAATCTCGAGTACCATGCTCAACAAACTGTTTTGGAAATCCTACACGTATTACAGAACAGTCTAAGCTGTTATCGTTAATGTATTCTAGTATGACGTTATTAAAACCGCCATCAAGAACACCTTCTTCTAATGTTATTACATAATTATATTTTGGAATTAAATTCATTATAGTGTTAGATAATGGAGCTATTTGAGTCACAGCTACATGATCAAATATCTTACCATCATTTTCTAAAATATGTTTTAACTCAATTGCATTTTTATTTTGAGGACCTATACTTAATAATAAACCAATTGCCTTAGCAGACTTCTGTATTTTAACATCTTTGTCGATATGAAATGTTTCAGTGGGATCATCTAATACATCTGCTTTTGGATAAAGAATTATTGTGGGTTGTTTAAGATTTATGAATTCTGTTAATATGCTTTCTTTAAGATCTTCAGTTGAAGCTGGATAAATAATTCTTAAATTTGGTATACATCGCAAATATGCTAAATCATGTAACGCATTATGTGTAACATGATCGAGTCCAGTATGACCAGAACGTGCAGCAATTATGAGAACAGGTAATTTATTTAAACATATATCGTGTAAAATTTGGTCAAAAGCTCGCTGCATAAAAGTGGATTCCATAGCAATTATAGGCTTCATTCCTTCTAATGCAAATCCTCCTCCTAATGTTAGAGAGTGCTGTTCAGCTAAGGATACATCAAAACATTTTTCTCTATGATTAAGAAATACATCGTTAATTCCTGTGGATGACTGAACAGCTGGCGTGATTAGTACTGATTCGGAATAATTAGTTAAAATTTTATCAATGACCTCACCAGCAAAAGCTGTATATCCTTTTGCTCTTGGAGATTCAACATTGTGACCTGTTTTCGGATCAAATTTGAAGTTCCAATGAATTTTAACAGGACTTTGTGCAGCCATTTTTTCTAGACCCTTTCCTTTTATTGTTTTAATATGTAGAATTGTGGGTTTTCGTAAATTCTTCTTTATTTCATTTAATTTATCAATCAAAGTTATTACATCATGTCCATCTACTGGACCATAGTAAGGAATACCTAATGATGAAAAATAGGTTTCCTTCTCAGTTGTTCCAATTTTTCTTTTTTTCAGATATTCGTAGATTCCTCCAAAATTTGCTTCAATAGCTCTTTCATTGTCATTTATAATAACTATCATTTTGCTGTTATCTACTGCCATATGATTTATTGCTTCTTGAATTGAACCTTCAATAAAACCACCATCACCAACTACAGCTATGCTTATCAAATCATTTTTTTTTATACGATTTGTTATTGCAACACCAAGTGCAAAAGATATAGATGCACCGGCATGACTAGATGTTACTCTGTCAAAAATACTTTCATCACGAAATGAATATCCAGGTGAACCTCCATTTTTTCGATTAGTTTTTAATTTTTCTAGTCTTCCTGTAATCATTTTTTGGACATAAATCTGATGCCCTATGTCCCAGATCAGAGAATCTTTTGGAAAATTAAAAGTTCTATAAAGCGCAACTGTTAATTCCACTACACCTAAATTTACACCTATATGTCCGCCGGTTTGTGAAACAATATCTATTAGTTCATTTCTTAATTCCCCACAAAATTGTGGTAATAATTTTAAGTCAAGGCTTTTAATATAATCTACATCCATGTTTTTTTTTAATAATGAATATGTTTCTGTCATGCTCAAACCCCCAATATTTCATTAATAATCGTTAACAATTCTTTATTTGAAAATTGAATAATATGCTGTCTTAGAGGTCGAAATTTATTGGTAAGCATATGTTCAAGTATTTTATTATTCAATCCATAGATCGTTTCGTCAGATAGATAATCTTTAGCAGTTCGTTTCATGCCAATTTGTTCGATTAAATTCTCTATTTTTTGAATTAGTAAGTTTGCCTTTTCGTTATACGTTATTTGATTGTTGGACCAATATAGTTGATCATAAATTTCTGCAAATTTTTCAATGGTTTTTTGATATGTCATTTTCAAAGTCGGCAACGTTGATATTGTAACACAATGAGCATGAGGAATTTTTGTTAAAACTCCTAACGTCTCTGCTATTGCATGTGCAGTGGTTGTTCCTCTGTGTGCAATAGCTATTCCTGCTAAGGTACTTGCCCAAGCCATATTCATTCTTAATTCCAAGTTTGATGGCTCCTGTAAAACTTTTGGAAGAAATTCAAAAATGAATTTCATTGATTCTATTGCTGTCCATTCAGAAACTGGCGAGTATTTTGATATATTCAAACATGATTCTAATGCATGAGCGAATGCATCCATTCCGGTGGAAGCTGTGAGCTCAGTAGGCATCGAACTCATTAAAGTAGGATCAATAAAAGCTGCCTTGGAAAAAATTGCTGCTTCTTGGATAGTACCCTTCTGGTTAGTCTCTGGATTGGTTAATACTGCATATGGTGTTACTTCCGAACCTGTTCCAGAAGTAGTAGGAATTGATATCACAGGAATTGTTTGATTTAAAATTGGTTTTGGGGGTCGATTTGAAAGGTTAGCATACATCCAAATTGGTTCTGGATTTGTTAAGGCAATTGATAATGATTTAGCAAAATCCAATGCACTCCCCCCACCTAACCCTATGATGCAATCATAATTTTTTCCAGATAGTTCTTTTGCAGATGAGTCAATAATTGTGCAATTTGGTTCTGGTGAAGGAAGACGGTATGTTTCTGTAACAATGCCGTTATTCTCTAAAACTGAAAGGATTTTTTTTTCTAGATGTTTTATGTCGTTTAAAGTAACTAACAGAATATTAAAGCCAAATTTTTTACAAATGTCTGGAAGTTGTTGAATAGAATTAATACCAAAGAAGATGGACGTTGGTAAATTAAATTCAAATTTGTGTATTATAGTGTCCATATAATATCTTCCCGGGTTTCATCTTGATACATATATGATTGCACTTTTTATTTAAATAAATGAGTTATCAAAAAGAAAAATTTTCTAGGCGCATCAACTTGTCAAAATTTTCCATTTTGATCACTATAGGTTTTTTCATAGTTACATCTTATGTTGCTTTTTCCCATCACAATTATTGGACAATTTTTGATCAGGATGGTTTAATTTACTTAATTGGCGGTAAGCAAATCTTAAACGGTGATGCGGTAAATGTTCAATTTGTAAATGCAGGTCCAGCAGGTCCTGTTTTATTTGCAGTGTTAGATTCTGTTTTTAATGATGGCTTTTTTGCTATAAAGCTAATTTCGCTTTTAAGTGGTACTGGCATTGTTTTTTTCTCATATTATATCATAAGGAACATCTTTAGCGCCAAGATAGCTCTTGTTGGGCAATTATTTGTTGCGTTTAATCCATGGTTTAACATCTTATCTACTCAAGCATTAAATGATTTACTTCCTATTTTTTTAGTTAGTGTTTCACTGTTCTTTCTTACTAAAGAAAATTTGAGACTTTATGATATAATAATCATAGGTTCTATGACAGGTCTTGCTTTTATGGTACGATATCAACCTATACTAGTTTTGTTTACTGCTATTATTGTTATCCTACTTTTGAATAAAAGAGTGTCTGTAAAAGCTTATCATATATCAATAGTAATTTTGTTTTTCTTAATTTTTGCTAGTCCTATGTTTTTTTATAATTTTGTCAACCATCAAACCTTCATTGATTCTGATTCAAATTATTATATCGCTATCCATTCCAAATATAAAACACTTGAATGGCAAGATAAAATACTCTCAAGTATAGGAAAAGAAAGTTCAAAAGGAGTTTTTCTCGATTTTGAATTATTTCTAAAAAATTATTTTTATAATATTTTCTATAATCAACCGAATAACTTGTTTGGTTTTGAAAACAGAATCAATGCTTCATTGGTTCCTGCCATCTACGTTATTGGATTTTTTTCAGTGTTGGGAGGATTCCTTTATTCTCTACGAATTAAATTTGATAAAACAACTGTGATTGTGTTAGTAAGTGCAACATCGATAACTGCAATTCTAGTAGTCACATTAGGTAATTTTACTGATCATTTTTTTTCTATTGTTATGATTCCCCTTTTTGTTTTATTGATTGTAAATATTAAAAAAATTAAAAGAAACTTGTTACCATTGATTATTTTACCAATCGTTTTTGCGTTAGTAATGTCTATTCTTCCACTAAGAGCACCACAACATTTTTTGATTATATGGATGTCAGTTGCTATCTTTAGTGCCATATTTTTTGTAGAAGTTATACCTAATATCTACAAATTAATAAGAAAATCAAACGTGCATGATTCAAGCACGACTTTACTTGTAGGAAAGGTTAGTGTTGTTTTGGTTATTCTTATTTTATCTATCAATGTAGGATATTCTTACTTACTATATGGTGTAATTTCATCAGGTAGCAGTCCTTCGTTCTCTAGTAATGAAATATTTGATTACTACAACAAAAAAATTCAATATGATAATGAAATACGAGACATCATGAATATTTTGAGAAATCAACCTAATATTGAAAGTAGTTATGTTATGTCTAGTCATGGTCTGTACAGTTACTATGCTAATAGTAAGTGGGTAGGTGGATTATTTATTGAGGGTCCTGAAAATGACACTATAGAAAATTATATTACAAGAAAAAACTGGAAAGACTGGCAAATTTTCCTATCAAACATAAATAGCAAACCCATGGATCGAAATAATTTAAACAATCCAATTCCTAATTATTTGATTTACATTCCACGTGACTTTCATCTAGATTATTTGAAAGTTCTTTCAGACCCAACTAATCCTAATGTACCCTCTAATTTCGAGTTCATATACAAATCTCAAAGGGGAACAATAGTCTATAAAATACATCATGAGAAATAGAATCTGCCAATATTCTTAAACAATATTAATAGCACAAAACTTTGAAGAGAAATGAAAAAAGCTCTAATTACAGGAGTAACCGGTCAAGATGGAGCATATCTATCTCAGATTCTTTTAAAAAAAGGTTACAAAGTTTTTGGAACCTTTAGAAGAGTTTCAACTCCAAATTTTTGGAGATTACAAAGTTTAGGAATTTATTCGAAAATTAACCTTATTCCTGCAGATCTTTTAGATATGGGCTCATTACTTGATGCAATAAGAGTTTCAGATCCTGACGAGGTTTACAACTTAGGTGCATCAAGTTTTGTTAGCAGTTCGTTTGAACAATCAGTTAGTAATGCTGAGATTACAGGCTTGGCTGTTACGAAATTTTTGGAATCAATCAGAAGTTACAATCTGGATATAAAATTTTATCAGGCGTCAAGTAGTGAAATGTATGGAAACAACAATTTTTCTGTTCAAAGTGAGAAAACCCCATTTATGCCTGCAAGTCCATATGCAGTTTCAAAATTATATGCACATTGGATAACAGATGTTTATAGAAAATCTTACAAAATGTTTACAGTGTCTGGCATATTATTTAATCATGAATCTCCGTTAAGAGGGATGGAATTTGTTTCTAGAAAAATTAGTAATGGGGTAGCAGAAATTGCGTTAGGATTAAAAAAAGAACTCGTGTTGGGAAATCTTAAATCAAAACGAGATTGGGGATATGCTAAAGAATACATGGAAGCAATTCATCTAATGTTACAACAAGATAAACCAGAAGATTTTGTGATCAGCACAGGTAAAGCATATAGTGTTAGTCATTTTGCCAAACTAGCATTTGAAACAGTTGGGCTCAATTGGAAAAAATATGTTAAAACTGATAGGAGATTCATGAGGCCCTCTGAGGTTGATTATCTATGTGGAAATTCTAAAAAAGCAAAAATAAAGTTAGGATGGGAATCAAAAATTTCTTTTGAAGAACTTGTTCGAATGCTGGTAAATGAGGATATGAAAAGATGGAAAATGTTTATTGATGGTAAATCATTTGCTTGGGATGCTCCATTGTATCCTGATGAGGCCAAACTGATTACTAGAAGTCATCAAGATTCAAATTCTAAGAGAAAGAAAAGTGAAAAATAACACTTTCGTAAGTTTTTGAATTGTTATCATGCCAAAGCAATTATTATTTAACGTATAGGGAAAACCAATTATGACGTCCTCCGTTATCTCAGGTATAGAAGCTTGTAGAGCTTGTGGTTCAAAAAATTTAATTTCAATTATTTCATTAGGCAGACAATACGTTTCAAATTTTGTTGATGATAATTATGTTCACAAAGATGAAGAAAGGGTTCCTCTTGAATTAGTTCTATGTGATAGAGATTCGAATGGTTGTGGTTTATTACAATTAAAACATACTGCATCAAGAGATTCCTTATACAGAAAAAAATATTGGTTTAGATCTGGATTAAACGAAACTATGAAAGACGCATTAGCAGACGTAACTACAAAAGCAGAAAGAAAAATCAAACTATCACCTGAAGATATGGTACTTGATATAGGTTGTAATGACGGAACTTTATTAAGATCATATAAATCAAAAGTAAAACTCATAGGATTTGAGCCTGCAACAAATCTTATCGATGAAGCAAAAGTAGATACTACTTACATTATAAATGATTTTTTTAATTTTGAAAGATTTCAAAAGTATTTCAATGATTCAAAATGCAAGATTATAACAAGTATAGCAATGTTTTATGATTTAGAAGATCCAAATTCGTTTGTTAAAGATGTGGTAAAATGCCTTCATCCTGAGGGGATTTGGATTATACAAATGGCATACTTGAATCCAATGCTAGAATTAAACGCATTTGATAACATAGGACATGAACATCTTGAATATTATTCGTTAGAATCTTTAAAAAAATTATTAGAAAAACATGGTTTGATTGTTTTTGATGTAGAACTAAATGACGTTTATGGTGGAAGTTTTCGCGTATATATTAAACACAAATACAATCACTCTATTGATGTATTATCTTCTGTAATTAAATTTGAACAAAATGAAAAAACTTTTGGATTATTAAACAAAAAAACTTACGAAGAGTTTGCACAAAGAGTATCAGCAATAAAAGAAAAAGTTTACAATTTTGTAAAAAAACTAAATGATGAGGGAAAAATTGTTTATGCGTATGGTGCATCAACAAAAGGTAACACGCTTTTACAATATTGCAATCTTGATTATATTCTAATAAAAAAAGCTGTTGATAGAGATCCTGTTAAATACGGAAAAAAAACTATTGGAACGAAAATTCCTATAATATCTGAAGAAGCTGGTAGAAAGGAAAGTCCAGATTATTTTCTTATATTACCGTGGCACCTTGCTGAATACTTTAAACAGCGAGAAAAAAGTTTCTTGGATTCTGGAGGTAAATTTATTGTGCCTTTACCAGAATTTAAAATAATTGGAAAAAATAGTACATGAGTTAATAATTAAATTTTGAATAACTTACAAAAGGTATAAAGAATAAATTAGCATGATCTAAAAATCAAGTATGAAAATAGAGAAATTATCACCAACATGTAATCTTGATACAGTAAGAGATGGAAGAGGAGGTATTTTTACATTTATTCCAAAGGATCCTATAGTAGAATTTAATTTCAATATTATTAAAGCAGGAAAAATTAGGGGTAATCATTATCATCCAGAGTTTGATGAATATTTTTTGCTTACTTCAGGTCAAGGCGTAATAGTAACTATAGATGAACCAAATGCTAAAGAGGAATTCATTTATTTGAGTAAAGGTCATTGCGTCTACACGCCTAAAGGAACACGTCACGTTTTTATTGCAATTTCTGATTGTGAAGCAATTGCCATGTTAACAAAAAAATGGAATGATTGTAAGAATCCAATAATTCATGAAAACTTGGGAATGGGAAAGGGCGATCATGGTGATCCTTCATCAGAATTTTACAAACCTAAAAGCAATTGACGTTTTCTAAAACCAAAATTAAGTTTGGAGTTATTGGCTGTTCAAGAGTTGCTCAAAGATATTTTTTTCCTGCAGTAAATTCTTCAGAAATTGCTTCATTAGAGATTATAGGTAGTCGTTCAAAAGAAAAAGCTGAAGAATGGGCAAGGCAAAATAATTGTAAACTTTCTGGCAATTATGAGGATGTGTTAAACAGTAACGTAGATGCAGTGTATATTTCTCTTCCTATAGGATTGCATGAAGAATTTGTGATCAAAGCAGCAGAGGCAGGAAAACATGTTTTATGTGAAAAATCTTCTACTATTTCATTTGAGTCTGCAAAAAGGATGGTTGAATCGTGTAAAAAAAATAATGTCCGACTTTTAGAAGGTTTTTCATTTAGATTTCATCCTCAGCATGATTTAGTGCTCGAGTATATACAGAAAGAACGTTTGGGAACAATTTTCAACTTTTATGGGATGTATGGATTCCCATCGCCATCAAATGATGATTTTAGATGGAAAAAAGAATTAGGCGGAGGGGTTTTGAATGATGTTACGTGTTATCCAATCTGTGCAAGTAGAATTATTTTTCAATCAGAACCCATCAGTGTAACATCACATCTTGAATATGATAAATCCCGTTTGGTCGATATGAGAAATAGCATTTTTATGCTTTATCCAAAAAATAAAACTGCTTTTGTTTCATCAGGATTTGATAATTATTATCAATCATCATATAGTATTTGGGGAAGTAAGGCTAGAATTACTACAAAACGAAGTTATGCAGTTCCAAAAAATTTTGTTACTAGCATATATTTTCATCAAGATGATGAAATTAAAGAAATTAAAATTCGAGAAGCAGATCAATTTAAAATAATGATGGAAAAATTCTGTGAATCCATATTGGACTGTAGTTCACCCTGTTTTAATTTTGAGGATGATTTAATGGCGCAGGCAAAAGTTATGGAGGCAGTTAGACTTTCTTATAACGAAAAAAGGACGGTTGTTCTAAACGAGATTAAATAATAATTCAATTAGATTTATTGATGTGATTTTTTGTATTTATACAATCTTTTTACCAATTTGAAATAATCTAAAATGATAGATGTGCTAAATTTACTTGAGCCAAATTCACGATTAATACACGTATATGGAATCTCTTTTATTTTTGCACCGTGTGTTTTTACTAATATTTCTAAAAGAAGTTTAGAGCCAATAGCATTAAATTTCTTATTTTCGATAAGATTTTTTTTAATCAAAAAAAAACCAGATGTTGAGTCCTTAACGTTTAAACCAAGACCATGTTCAGCAATTTTTGTTGCAAATGCACTCATTAACCTCCTACTAAATGGCCAGCCTATTGTTTTACTTCCTTTTACAAATCTAGATCCAACAACTATGTCATATTGATTATTTTGCATCTCGTATAACATTTCGAGAATTTTTTCTGGTGTATGAGTGAAATCAGTATCCATTACTACTATCATTTCACCAGCCGCAAAACGGAATCCTTCTATAATAGCAGAGCTAAGACCTCGTTCATCTATTCTATGTATGATTTTGATGAAAGGACTTTCATTTGTTCTAGTTTTTATATAATTTTCAACAATTGTACCTGTACCATCAGGCGAGTTATCATCAACAACTATGATTTCGCTATCTATGCTAGATGGTAAAACATTGGTAAGAGACTCTAACATTTTTAAAATATTTGGGGATTCATTAAAAGTTGCAAGTATTATAGAAAGTTGTTTTTTATTTTTTGCAGATCCATTTTGAGATAAGTTCATAATGATTGATCTCTAAATACCATGATTATAAGTCAACAAATTTTTAATAATATCAAATTTCTTTAAAAAGCCCAGTTTTTATTGACTTATTTATTTACTTTATGAAAATACTGCAAGCTTCCATTGACAGGCTTTTACCATTTGCTGTTTTATGCTTGTCATTGCCAAAAGGATTTTGCGTTTTAATTGTACAAATTAAGAGTATTTTTTACATATGTGAATTCCTGTATTAAGCCATCTTTTATCTTAGTTTTTGGCTTATAATCAATTAATCTAACTGCTTTTGAAATATCTGCTTCGGTATGAATGACATCTCCTTTTTGTTTAGGCGTATATGAAATCTTTAATTCAGTTTGAGAAATATTCATTAATAATTTTAAAATATCATTTATTGATACTACAAAACCACCACCTATATTCAGTATTTCTTGTGATAGGTTACTTTCAATACAAGAAATAGATGCATCAATTATATCATCTATATATGTGAAATCACGTGTTTGTGAACCGTCTCCATATACTGCTATTTCTCTATCTGTTAATATTGCTTTGATGAATTGCATAAAGGCCATTTCAGGCCTTTGTCTAGGTCCATAAACTGTAAAATATCTCAAAGAGGTTATAGGAAGATTATAATTTTCAGCATAAATACAACATAGATTTTCTGCTGCTAATTTGGTTACGCCATAAGGAGATATTGGTTTAGTAAAAGTATTTTCTTCATTCATTTTTCCTTTTTGTTCACCATATACTGAAGAAGATGACGCCATGACAATTGTTTTAAAAGACTTTGCAATTTTTGCATATTCAAGAATTTGTTGTGTTACCAAAATATTCTCTTTTACATAGGTTTCAAATTGAGTACCCCAACTTGATCTAACGCCAGGTTGGGCTGCAAGATGAAATAGATGTTGACTCTTTTTAAAGAGTGGTAAAAGATTTGTTTCAATA
>Ga0213870_1000945_pt1 | contig 13403 bp, 14 predicted proteins | sample WICALVC2017_Meta_FD_160119 | JGI IMG/M metagenome (GOLD analysis project Ga0213870, IMG submission 160119) | Freshwater microbial communities from subterranean cave lake in Wind Cave National Park, South Dakota, United States - WICALVC2017 | ecosystem: Environmental > Aquatic > Deep subsurface >... | reverse complement strand
ATGTCAATCTGTGTGAAAAGGCACCATTGAAAATGCCAAATTTTTTTCTGCTTTATCCACGGCCTGCGGATATTGAAATTGCTTTCCTTCGTAGTTTTGCACAACCACTTCGTTCGCATCCATATAAAGCAATGTTTCTTGCGGGAGAATTGCGACTTTTCCACCGCCATTGGGGGCATCAATCACATAATGCGGCACGGCCATTCCAGAAGTGTGTCCCCGTAATGCCGAAATAATCTTTAGCCCTTTTTCTACCCGCGTGCGAAAATGGTGTGTCCCCCGCACCAGATCGGCCTGATAAATATAATACGGCTTGACACGAATGGCCAACAGTTTTTGCATGAGCCTTTTCATGGTGTCCTCATCATCATTGATGCCATCGAGCAAAACCGTTTGACTCCCCAAGGGTATCCCCGCATCAGCCAACATCCCACAAGCCGTTGCAACTTCAGGGGTAATCTCATCAGGATGATTAAAATGAAGATTCATATACAGCGGATGATATTTTTTAAGCATTTGACAGAGATGCTCAGTAATACGGGAGGGCAAAGATCCGGGCACCCGCGTTCCAATTCGGATGATTTCAAGATGGGGAATCGCGCGAAGCGCGCTTAAAACCCGTTCCAAAAGCATGTCTACAACCATGAGCGGATCACCGCCGGAAAGAATAATATCCCGAATCTCCGTGTGGGCTGTAATGTAAGCGACCACCTGCTTTAGCTCGGAAGGTGTCAGTGTTCCCGGAGAGCCAACAAACCGCTTTCGTGTGCAAAATCGGCAATAGATCGGGCATTGATTCGTTACGAACAAAAGGACACGATCAGGGTATCGGTGCACCAGATTAGGCACAGGAGAATCCTCCTCTTCATGCAGGGGATCAGAAGAGTCGCAACTCTGATCCTCTTGCGCCTCCGACACAGACGGTACCACCTGTTTCCAAATGGCGTCTCCTTTTTCCTTGATTGTTTTTAAGACGTGGGGCGTGATTCGAATCGGATATTCCTTAACGATCTCGCGTACCTCTTCTGCAGGAACACCCAATACCCTTTCCAGCGTCTCCACATCGTCAATGCTGTCCTTAATATCTTTTTGCCACTGCTCCATGATCTTTTCCTTAACTGATTGCCATTTTTGTTAGTGTGATTCCGACCCATACGGCCAGCAATGAAACGGAGAGACTCCCCAGTGTATACAGGGCAAACGTTCTATACTCCGCAGTTTGAAGCAAGGCCATATTTTCATAAGCAAAAGATGAAAAAGTGGTGTATCCACCGCAAAGTCCCGTCATCAGAAAGAAGCGCCACGGTGGCGTCAACCATGCAAATCGTTCAGAAAGCCCGAAAAAAACGCCAATGACAAAGCATCCGATAATATTGACCGCAAAGGTTCCATACGGAAATGTCGAAGGAAACAATTTTGTCATAACGCTCACGGTAAGGTATCGCGCAATGCTTCCGATAAAACCGCCCAAACCCACAAGCAATAATATCTTTATCATGTAATGATAATCAACCTGATCCGTATCGTTTTTCCAAGTAGGGCAAAATCTTTTCTTCGTCATCAAGTACAATCTCCCCATCCACCAATACGGGAACCAGATATTGTCCGGAGACTGCAAAGACTTCTTTACGATCTGCATGGGATGGGGGGACGTTTATCGTTGTATAGTCCAACTTGAGTGCTTCTAATTTTTGGCGCACCATTCTACAATAGGGGCAGGGACCGAGATCATATAAAGTCATTTTACTCCTCCACCGCGCAGGGCGTCATCACCGCGTCCGCCATGCCATGAATCAGTTTTTTATCTAAGGGACAAATTGTTGCTAAAATCCCGCCTAAAATCGGCTCGTCTTTTTCCACAAAATAATAAGGGGAAAGCCTCACCCGTCCTTTCATCGCCACACGATCACCGCTTTCTGCATCTTCATATTCTGTCTCTACTTGCCGCCCCTTATGAAAAACCTGAAGAATATGGGGTGTCTTGTAAAAACAATGCAAGGCCTCTTGCAGTCCTTTCTGAAAATCTTCCTCTGAAAGATCGTGTCCGACCAAAACACCGCGGCTACCCCATGCCATTTCTGAAAAGCCAGACGGCTTGATCACAAAGTGCCGTTCCTTCTGGGAAAGATGCTGTAAATCCAGAAAGTTTGCGACCGGCTGATCCCCGATCAAAAGATTCGGAATAATCGCATGAGGCGGCACAGGTCTTGGGTCAAGCATCCATGTCTTGGGAAATATTTTTGTAATCAAAAACCCAGTCTCTTCTCCCAGATTGTCTTTCCAAAACGATTCTAACGCAGGATGATGGAAAAGGGCAAAGAGCAATTTTTCTTCGAGTTGCGGTTTTGGAGGAGGCGTCAGAATAACTTGTTTTTTCTTGGCGGCGTATAAAATTAATTCTGCTTTGGGAATATTCTTAAGATCAAAAAGTTCGAAAAAACGATACAGAATATCAATCCGAACCCGTTCTCCCTTTTCATCAATCCATAGTCCGTCTTCTGTAAAAATCACTTCAGAGGGATCAATGACATACGTTGTGAGTCCGATATGGCTGAGCGACTTGCCTAAATAATTCATTTCAGAACGGTAATCTCTGGACTCTTCCGAGACAACAATGGCAAGACAAGGATCGTCATGGTCTTGCTGTGACTCTGCAAAGATCGCCCTAATCATGCGCGCAAAACCGTCACGCATTCCATCCATTCCACCGACTACGGATTGATCTGCAAAGGCTTGGCTAAGACCCAGCGTAAGACCTATGCCGCCCGGAACAGAATCCAGTTCTGTGGCGATGATCCCTTCTTCTGTTAAAATAAGATCAGGGCGAATCACGCCGGGGAGCTGTTTTCGAAACCGCCTCATTCTGCCGTAAGCAATCGCTGATTCTGGCTTCCCGAGATCTAAATATTCCGCGACCCAAGAGGGTTGATGGCCTTGAACAGAATCAAGATAAAGTTTGTTGGCGGCCTGATAGAACGACAAAAGACAATGTCCCAACCGTTCAAAAAAAACAAGTTGGGCTTGTGTTATCGTGAATGGCTGTTTTGCGACATGAAAAGGCGGCGTCTGCAATGCAGAAAAATCTACTGCGATCCCTTAAGTAAGATAAAATCAGTGGCCGCGTTAAAGAAAGACAACTCGAAGTTTTTGTGATTTTGCAGGAGTTGTTCTAATGCAAACTTTCCGCGTTTCACAATATCCTTAGGCCTATCGGTTGATTTTAGAAATGCGTTTGCCACGTCAAGATAAGCCACGAATCCCGAATCTGTTAAATGGTCTATTCGTGTTCCTCTGAGGGTGCGATGGTCATTGACCAAAACAAAATCGGAAGACAGCGTAAGCGTGGTATGGGTTTTATCAATATATTTTCCGTCAATCGCCCAGCTTGTCGCGCCATCCGTTTTTTCCGGCGCTGTACCAAAATGATGAATGCCGTCTGAGAGTGGTTTGCGCAGGCTATATGTTTTGCCGAGCGTGGGGTCCGCAATAGAAACGCGCCAATTTTTTTGGCTTTCATTTCGGACAAATAAAATCGAAATAACGCCGATGTTCAATCGAAAAATTAAGCCGTTAAAACGATAAAGGGCATTCCCCATGCCACCGATATAGGCATGCTCAATGTTTTTCTCTGTATCAAAATAAAGCCTTACTTTGAGCAGATTGGGTGCGACCTCGCGCAGAACCGCCTCATCTTTAAGCAAAGTCAGACATGCGGAAATCTGATTTAAAACCTGCGCTTGTTTTTCAAGGTCTTTTGGGGAGGCAAGTTTCAGCACCTTCATCACATCTTCGGCGCTATAGGCTCTATTTGTATCCTGTGACACAACACGTTGCGTTTGTTCTTTTGAAACCCACTTCTTCTCTTCGTTTTCGGTCACGGCCAATCTCCTAGTGATAAAAAGCAGTGCATTTTCGCACAGACGATCCCCTGCAATCAAGCCACATCATGGGGTTTAGATTTTTTGGTGCTGATCCAATTGATTACGCAATATAGTACATACACAATGAGAAAAACAGACAGCAAGAAATAGAAATTTCCAATAATGTGGGGATAGTGATCAACAAGATAAAAGACACCCGCCAATGTAACAGAAACGGTCAAGACAAGAAGCCATAACTTAAACAGCGGATTCATAGGTCAGTAATTTCTATCATAATCAGGCAGATCATGTCCACTGTTCAAAATGCTATCGCGGATTTAATGTTATATTTCTCAGCCATCAAACGATTTGCAAGTGCTGTCTCCTCATCCGTCAGAGACCCCTTCGCAAGCTTTATTCCCCATGCAGTTTCAAATCCAATTTGCATTGCATTTTCTATTTCATCACAAGGAGGCACCCTTCCAATGAGATCGTATAGATTCAGCATTTTCGGTTTGGCGTGAAGTTCTTTCTCAAAAACACTTTGTTTTAATCTCATTGATCCGTGTTGCAGAAAATGATTAGGCCATCTTTTCTGTGCAGACCCAATGAGTTTCTTGCCATCCACCGCAATCTCATACCACGAAATTGAGTCTGCGCAGAAGGGGCTTCTGTCGCGCAGGGAGGCCGCGTTGCGCGCAGGGGAATGAATGTTGGCGGAAATCCGAAGATGTGAGAGTCCTGCTAAAAGCCCTTCTGCGATGGCATAAAAAGTTTTTTTTATGCCGCCAGAAAAAAGGGGATCGTGCGTGCTGGCAACGATTGAATAAGTGAAATCCAAATCGTGTAGAAATGCCTGTCCGCCTGTTATTCTTCGCACAGGCTTGACAGGATGCGTCTCTAAGAAATGGTTTAACGATGGATCGCTTTTTTGAAACGCGCCCAATGTGATTGCAGGCGTTTTCCATTGGTAGAGACGTAGGGTCGGTAGCATTTTATCTTCTACAAAAACAGCGGCCATCGCAGAATCAATGGCCATGTTCATCGCAGGCGACAAAGGGGGATCAATAATAAAACGCCAAGTCATTATGAATAGTATCGTAATGCGCGGTTGCCTTTTTTGTCAAAATACATTATTTTTTAGCCCACCATGAATAAGACAGTTCTGATTTCGACGGTTATTATTATGATTGTTCTCACCTTGGTTACGATTGGTGCGTTGGTAAATGAATCCAGAAAAGGGAAGGAGTCTCAGGCGCGGGCAAAAAAATTAGTGACACAATCAGCTGGCGTGCTTGATGCAAAAGTTGTTGATTATAGCAATTATAAAACCATTCAAGGGGGCGATGGACGGGTCATGGTTTTGATTCCCGCAGGGATATTTCCCATGGGATCAGGCGAGGAAGGGGACTTTGATGAACAGCCGCAGAGAATTATATTTCTCTCTCCTTATTATATTGATCAACACGAGGTGACCCATAAAGATTATAAACGCTTTGCCGCTATGCTTAAAAAGCCACTCCCGGAAATACCTGTTTTTGAGGATGAGATTTCACTTTTACAAGGCGACACACTGCCTGTGGTTGGGGTAACATGGATAGACGCGATGGCGTATTGCAAATGGGCTGATAGCCGTTTGCCGACCGAGGCAGAATGGGAAAAGGCCGCGCGTGGGGCAGAGCCTAGAAAATGGCCATGGGGTGATTTGTTTGATGAAAGACGCGTGAATGGCCGCGGGGAGGGTGACCATTATAAATATACCGCGCCTGTGGGTAGTTTTGAAAGCGGAAGATCATTTTATGGTCTTTATGATATGGCAGGAAATGTCTCAGAGTGGGTGGCCGATTGGTATGACCAGTTTTATTACAAAGGCGCGCCTTTTGAAAATCCAAAAGGGCCAGAAAAACCAGACATCAACAGGGTGCTCGTCTATCGCGGCGGATCCTATATGAGTAATGAGAACGATCTTAGGACGGCAAAACGATTTGGCGGGGCACATCCCAATCGCGGCGAAAGTACGGTCGGTTTCCGTTGCGCGCGGGATCAGGTAGTATAGAGCGTGGGAAAAGTGAGTTTGTTGAAGTGCATGCCTAAACTGTCAATCCCATTTTGCAATAACACTCAAAAAATATTTCTTTTATTTTTTTTTATTTTCCTGTCTAGTTGTCGTCCCGATGATGATGATGTTTTAAATTTCATCACAGATGCCCAGAAAGTAATGGAGATTCATGTGATCAATGTACAACAAGGGGATTCCACATTGGTCATCGGCCCGAATGGAACAACGCTTTTGATTGATGGCGGGGATACGGGTCGGGGGAAAGATACGGTGGTTCCTTATCTTACTGGGTTGGGAATCGAAAATAGGCTGGATTACATGATCAATACCCATCGCCATGCGGATCATCTAGGTGGGCTAGACGAGGTCATTAAAGCGGGTTATGATGTGAAGAAGAATATCTGGGACAACGGAAGCAATGAGGCCGATACACAGGCGGTTCTCGGTTTTCTGGCATCTGCAACAACAACAACGGCAGGGTCGGTTAAGCCCATTGCGCTTGCACAGGTGATTGATCTCGGGAATGGGGCAAAGGCCACTGTTGTGGCTGTGGGAGGGCGGATACTGGGGACCACAACAGTGCTTTCTGTGCAAGATGAGAACGATCAATCGGTGGCCTTACTGGTTCAATACGGACTTTTTGACTACATCCTATCAGGCGATCTCGGCGGGGGAGATGATGATACGGCTTGCACAGGACGCACTACGGATCAAAAAAATATGGAGACGCCTTTGATAAAGTCCCTAATGCCTGGGGGTGGGGCGGGATTGTTGACTTCTACGGGTGTAGAGGCGATGATGGTGTCGCATCACGGGAGCGAATCGTCTAGCAATAGCGACTACATGAACGGGCTTTCTCCTGCAGTGGCAGTGATAAGCGTGGGGGACGGCCAGGGCGATCTGTTTCATCATCCGCGCAAAGATATTGTGGAGAATGTGCTGATGGCAGGGGCACCCTGCATCACAGCTAAAAAATCTTTGGTGCTTCAGACAGACGAAGGAATGCCTCTTGGCGACAAGACCAGTCAGGCAGGTTTTGTCTCTGGAGATGTTATACTAAAAACAAACGGGGTGAGTGCCTTTGAGGTGAGCGGCTCTGGACGTGTACGGTCGGGTAGCCCTGATGAGCGGGGGGGCGCGGGAATCAACCCACTCAAGTCATTTCTACTGGAATAGGAAAATGCCATGATGTCGAAAGTTCGCTTTCTATTCGCTTTTTTAGTGTTACTGAACGTGGGTTGCATCCCCTTGCTTTTTGCCGAGCCTACGGCGTTAAGTTTTAGTTCATCTGAAATTAATGAATCTTCTGGGATTGTCAAAAGCCGCCGCTATCCAAACCTATTCTGGACGCATAACGATTCGGGTGATACGGCGCGTATTTTTGCGATTCGTGAAGATGGAAAACTCGTGGCTGAAATCGCAATAGAAGGCGCAGGGAATGTGGATTGGGAAGATATTGCGATGGGAGAAGACGGCCAGATGTATCTCTGCGATATTGGGAATAATGTTGCAAGAGGGGACAGTGATTTGGCCATTTATCTTATTCCTGAACCAAACCCAGAGACTGACAAGGGCGTTGCAGTCATTCGCGCCATAAAATTTACTTACGAAGGCGCGTCTCAGAATGCAGAGGCTTGTTTTTTTGCATCTAAAAAGCTTTATATTTTGACCAAACATCGGCGGTCATTGACAGAATTGTACAGGTTGGATCCTTTGAAGGAAGAACAAGTTGCAGAAAAAATTTCAGAATATCCGATGGGGCTGGTCACAGGCGCGGATGTCAGTGCAGACGGGAAGAAACTTGCCGTGCTCACCTATATGGGCATCCATCTTTTTGATAAACCCAAAAAGAATGACAACTATCTTGCGGGCACACACAAGATGATCAATTTTTTCTTTGGGCAGGCAGAGGGAATTGCATTTTTTAATGATTCTTCGCTTCTTATTACAAACGAAGAGGGGCAATTAATAAAAGTCCCTTATAAATAAGTATGTGTGATATAATTCCAGAGTGCGGTATAATTCGGAAACGGTAGGAGGATATTATGAATAAAAATGATATTTTTTTCTCTGTGTTTGCCCTTGTTGCATTAGTCTTATTTTCAGGTTGTGGAGAGTCTAGCGTCTCAAAACTAGAAGAGGCAAAAATCGCGCTGGATAACAAGGATTTTAGTAAGGCCATCGCTCTGACAGAGGAGTTGTTGGATGTAAACGGGGATGGGGTCTTTAATGATCAGGATAACCTGACGGCAAATGACGCAGAGGCGGCGCATTTATCAACATCCGCGCGGTTTGGCAGGGCAGGGATTGATTTGACTGGCATGCTGGATCTCGCCGAGAAAAATACAGGGACTACAAAACCATCTTCTTTTGCTTCTTCTGAAAAAACCGTGCTCTGTATTGCAGACGCCGATTTTAAGAAGATTTCTGACCTAATCCCTGTCATCCTTGTGCAACAGCATCTGACCGATCTTGATATCGGGATTAAAATAGTAGACACCGTTATTTCAAGAGGTCTTATAAGCAATTTGGATAAACGAAAACAGGAGAATTTATTAAAAGCGATTGGGAATGCCGCAAGGATTGTCGTGGCAATCATCGTGGCGACCGACACCAACAGAGACAATAAACCAGATTCTGTCCCTTCAGGAACAGCACTGACTGCTTTGGCCGAAAAAGTGGAGGCAAGTTTTGTGCATACGCTAAGCGGTCTCGCAGATTCAGGGATCGTAAGCAACAGTAAACTATTGGCGGCGATCAATATATTAAAAAATAACATTACTACTGGAAGCGGCAGTACTATCGTTACGGGATCGAATCTTGACCCATACTTAAAGGCACTTGTTAATCAATGTCTTATATAGTTCATCACGAAATGCTAAAAAGATTACAGATTGTCTCGGTTTCCTATTTTCTCATTGCCGTTTTGCTTCTCCTTGAGGTATCTCCAGTTTATGCCGAAGAACTTGCTGTATTGTATCGCGGCATTCGACCGTTGGGTATGGGAAACGCCTTTACCGCTGTTTCCAGCGATGAAAACGCGCTTTTTTATAATCCAGCCGGATTGAAATTAAGCAGTGCTGAAAAAAAGGTTGCCCTCGTAAACCCCTTGCTTGAGGTTTCAGATGTAACGCTTGATCTTAATAAAGATTATACAACGCTCAATAAGAACAGTCCCAGCGAGGTCAGTAATTTTCTCGGCAAGCGGATTGGAGAGCAACATCATCTTCGGGCGAGTCTGTTTCCCCATATTGCCGTTCCTCCTTTTGCCATTGGGATTTTGACGCAAGTAACGGCAGACATTGCGGTTCGGAACCCTGTCTTTCCAGAGATGGAAACGAATGTACGAACAGATATCGGTTTATTGGTGGGTGGTGCGCGTGATTTTGGCAGGGGCTTGCTTGGGGGAATGACCGTGAAATATATTCAACGTGAGGGTATTGTCAAGACGTATACCGCGACTGATATTTTAAACGGCACATTTCATCCGGAAAACGATTTTAAAAAAGATGCTGACTTTGCTTTTGATCTGGGCGGAATGGCACATCTCTCTGAATGGACGCCGCTTCAAAAATGGGATCCCATTGCGGGGATTGTGTTACAAAACATCACCGATCTTGATTTTGGAGAGGTCGGCGTACACCCAATGCAACTCAATATAGGTGTGGCAATTCATCCGGAAATAGGGTGGGGGAAATCCACGATTGCGTTTGATCTCGTTGATTTAACCCGCAGGGTTTCCGAGGATAATGATCTTGGAAAACGAACACATCTTGGTGCCGAATTTAAGTTTAAAAAGATCGTTTCAGCGCGATTGGGATTCAATCAGGGTTATTTTACAGGAGGTCTCACTTTTGATTTTTGGTTCGTTCAATTGGATGTTGCAACCTTTGCCGAAGAGCTTGGCGCATCTTTCAAGCAACGTAAGAATCGCCGAACGGTCGCGCAACTCTCTTTTGGATTCTAAACACACCCAAGAAATCCTCTTACGACGTGAGCGTGAACGCGCTTGAAATGAAGACAATCAGAAACAGTCCGCCGATCATGAGGGTTATTATGTTTGCCCTGCTGTAGCCGTCGTTTATCCCTTCTGTTTTTTGTGATAGGTACTTCTGATTGACGCGCTGTGCGGCTTCGTGAATCGGAAGCATGGGTAGAAATGTCAGTATATTCATGAGCCACCATGGGTTGGGAAGTTGCGGCGTTATATTGAGAAGAAGATAAATCATGGCGAGGGCATAGGGATTCAAATCCACCAAAACGCCCTCAGATTTCGATTGGTCGCATATTTTCTTAAACAGTGAAAATCCGTAAATGGGCAGAAAGAATGTCCTCCAAAACGGGCTTATGTCTTCATCAGAACTATTTTGAATGCGTCGCCAGTTCTCGTAGTGCCAGTACGCGTGATAAATTCCAAAACTGCATATCGAAAGCAGAATGAATTTTTGCGTGGCTACAGGAAAAAAAGGAAGCTCAACGCGCGTTGCGGGGTCTTTCTCAGCTTGCTGTGGGTCGTTGGATTCAAAATCAAACATGGCGCGAGTATAACACCGACGAATCATTTAAGGCCAGAGAGATGTAAAATTGCAATTTCATACTTGACAGATGTGTACGGTTCCTTATAGATTTCGTGACGCTGTCATCACTGGGGGATCGTCTAGCGGCAGGACGTCAGACTCTGACTCTGACTACCGAGGTTCGAATCCTCGTCCCCCAGCCAAAGAAAGAGAGAATGGATATTTTTCAAGCGATTGTTATGGGTGTTATTGAGGGACTCACCGAATTTATTCCTGTTTCCTCGACGGGTCATCTTATTATTGCGGGAAATTTGCTTGGATTTGTGGGAGAAAAGGCAAAAACGTTTGAAGTCTTTATCCAATTGGGGGCGATTCTGGCGGTTGTTTTTGTATACAAAGAACGTTTTTTTGGCCTGTTGTCACTCAAGAAAACAGAAACTTTTTCAGGTAGGAACGGTATCCTTCTGATGGGGCTTACCACTTTGCCGCCGCTTGTTTTTGGGGGGCTGGCACATTCCCATATCAAACAGCATCTTTTTAACATGACCACCGTTGCGTTGGGCCTCGGTGTGGGCGGGGCGATCATCCTTTTGGTTGAACGATATTCTGGACAAGTACAAGGGTATATTCATCCTTCTATGGATAGCATTGATAATCTAAGCTGGAAGGATGCGCTGGCGATTGGTTTTTTTCAGACGCTTGCTTTGTGGCCTGGCGTCTCCCGTTCTGGCGCCACGATTGTCGGGGGCATGATGCTAGGCATCAATCGGAAAACCTCTGCGGAATATTCATTTTTGGTCGCAGTGCCAATCATGTGTGCCGCGGTTATTTTTGATTTAATAAAAAGCGCGTCCCTATTGCAGATGTCGGATGTACCGGTGTTTATAACGGGATTCCTAATTTCTTTTTTGGCGGCGATGGTGGCTATTAAATATTTTATCCGTCTTATTGGACAAATTACGTTAAGGCCGTTTGGATGGTATCGCATCGCAATCTCTATTTTTATTTTGTGGTTCATGGAGCAATCTTAAAATGGTTCGGATTTCCTTTATTTTTTTGATTTTCTTATTGGCCATTGTTACCCCATCGGCTTGGAGTTCTGTTTATAAATGGACAGATGAAAATGGTCAGTTCCATTTTTCAGATGATATTCGGAATGTTCCAGAGGCGTATCGCGGTCGCATGGAAAAGCGGTCATCTTCTTCTGAGACGACACAGCGAGAACGCGAACCTGCAAAACAACCGATTATTCTGTTTGAGCAAAAGTCTGACATCAATGGAAAAAACAAGAAGTGGTGGCAGGGTCTTGTACGGAAATGGGAAGAGAAAAAACGAGACGCGGAAGATCGCATAGACGAATTAAAATTAGAGATACGACAGTTAGAGACAGATCGAAAAACAGCTGGGTCAGACAGAGAAAAATCTCGTTTAAAACGGTTGGTGCAAGGGGCTGAACTCAGAAAAAATGTAGCGATTCGAATGCTGAATGAAGGGTTGCCTGAAGAGGCCAGAAGGGCGGGCGCGCCTATGGAATGGCTGAATAAGCCGTAATTGAGTGTCTGACCGAAAACGCTTCGATGCAGTATCAGGCTTTGTTAAAAGCAGGAAGAGCGTTCTTGATCAACCTGACATTTTTGGTTTAAAGAAAGAAATTAGTTTCTATCCGAGGGGTATTTTCTGCCATTTTTTAACGCAGATGTGTTTTTCTCCGTTTTAGCCTACAACAGAGCCACTTTATCGCAAAAACAGCAATTAATTTATTGTGGCACTTCTCTTGTTCCTTTCAATTCCTGCATTGAGCAGTGCGGAAATCAAGCCGCGTCGTTTTTCTATCAGCCCAATGATAGGGGGTTATACCTATGACCGTGATTTGCCGTCTGACGTTCCTCTTAAAAAGTATACGCGTCCTCTAGGTGTGTTGAAATTTGGTTATGATTTTACGGAGCGATGGGGTGTCGAGGTTTTCAATATGGCTGAAACCTCGCATCGCGAGGGCGTGTATGATGACGTTCACAAAGAAATGTATCGGTTGCATGCGTTGTATTATTTTAATCCTGAAAAAAGGCTGAATCCGTTTTTAACATTTGGAGGCGGAAGAACAAGCTGGGATTCGGATGTGGGTTTGTCTGAGAGTGAGAGTGACTGGCTTCTTGATTATGGTGTAGGGCTGAAATATTTTATGAAGGATTGGGTGGCACTTCGCGGTGATTTAAGGCACCTGCTTATTTTTGACGAGAAGGAGCTGTTAAGCGATTTTGAATATCTGGTGGGGTTAGATTTTTACTGGCCAAGCCGAAAGCCGAAATTTAAGCTAACCGTGGCGAAAGAGGGGACAGGAGATGGGCTTGTTCTGTCAAATCTAGCTGGCATTGATTGTGGTTCGGATTGTAGTCATCACTACGCACAGGGAACTGGTGTGATCTTGAGTGTGGGGCCTGCTGTGGGGTCTTTATTCTCAGGTTGGAGGGGAGAGCATTGCTCGGCGTTTGCTGTGTGCAAAGTAGGGATGTTGGGCAACCGTCATTTAGTAGCGGTATTTGATAAAATTCCGCCCCCGGTGGTTCCTGTGCCTCAAATTGCTCCTCATGTTGTCGTTCCTGGGCCTGAGGTTGTGGTGCCTGTTCCTTCTGTCCCGCTAGACAGTGACGGGGATGGCATTATTGATGTTTGGGATAAGTGTCCAGATACCCCATTAGGTGTGACGATGGATCAAAAAGGGTGTCCCGCGGCAGGGAAAAAGATTGCAGAGAAGATTACGATTTTTCTCCTTGCGGAGTTTGATTTTGACAAGTGGAAAGTTCGGCCCGAATACGATGGTGAGTTGGATCATGTAGTGGGGTTAATGCAGAAGCATCCGAATATCTCAATACTGCTTGAGGGACATACTGATTCGTTTGGGGAAAATGATTACAACTTAACGCTTTCGCGGAAACGTGTGGAGAGTGTGTCTCGTGCTTTGATTGCAAG
>Ga0213870_1000944_pt1 | contig 13404 bp, 17 predicted proteins | sample WICALVC2017_Meta_FD_160119 | JGI IMG/M metagenome (GOLD analysis project Ga0213870, IMG submission 160119) | Freshwater microbial communities from subterranean cave lake in Wind Cave National Park, South Dakota, United States - WICALVC2017 | ecosystem: Environmental > Aquatic > Deep subsurface >... | reverse complement strand
ATTCGGATGGGTCTGCCGCCGCGTCGGGCGGGCCAGTGCGTCGTCGGTTTTGCGGCTGAAACCGGCGATCTGGTCGAGCGCGCCCGGGCCAAGCTGCGCCGGAAAGGGCTGGACATGATCGTGGCCAACAACGTGACGGAGCCGGGGGCCGGGTTCGGTGTTGACACGAACCGGGCGACCCTGCTGGATCGCGCGGGCCGTTGCGACGCGCTGCCGCTTATGTCCAAGCTGGACCTGGCGCATCGGGTACTGGACGCGGTCCTGGAGTGTTTGATTGATCGCGCGTAGAAGAAAGGGACGGACTGATGGCGGAATCGGCATCGCGGACGTTTACGACGGAAGCCAAGGAACTTGCGGATGCGGGGCAATTCGGCGAGGCGATCAAGATCCTCCAGCAGGGGTTGAAAAATTTCCCCAAAATGATGAGCGCCCGGGTGTTGCTCGGGGAAATCTATTGGATGTCTGGGGACGTTTCGCTGGCGCGGGCGGAACTGGAGCAGGTCACCAAGATCGCCCCGGACAATTTCGCCGCCCATCGTAAACTGGCCATGATCTATCGTGACCTGGGAGATCGGCATGCGGCAGCCCATGCCTGCATAGCCGTGCTCCAGGCGAATCCCAGGGATCGCGAGATGAAAGACGTGCTGGAGGAATTACTGGGAGGACCCAAGGAGGCGCAGGCCAAAGCCCCCGATGCGCATGCCGAGGAGGAGCCTGTGTTGCCGATGGAGACCGAGGCGGAAGAGACCGACAGCGAGGCGCTAGCGGAACTCTACATCGTTCAGGGGTACCGCGAGAAGGGGCTTGCGGTCTATCGGCGTCTTGTCGAAAAGGATCCCGACAATATGACGCTGCACGAGCGGATCATGGCGCTGGAAGAGGGAGAGACGTTGCAGGAGGCACCGGCTCAGGTCTTGCGCAAGGCCCGTATTCGTCGTTTGGAAGGATGGCTCTCCGTGATCCGGGAACGACGCCGGTCGTGAACATCCTGGTCCTCCACGGGCCGAATCTCAACCTGCTGGGCGCCCGTGAAACAGACGTCTACGGGACGGCTACGCTCGCCACCATCAACGGGGATATGGCATTGCTGGCACGGGAACTCGGCGTGGAGGTGACGATTCGCCAGTCAAATGTCGAGGGCGAATTGGTGGATTGGATCCAGCAGGCGAGGGGCCGGCACGACGCGCTCGTGATCAATCCCGGCGCTTACACCCACACGAGCATCGCCTTACGCGACGCCGTTGCGGGAGTCGGCATTCCGACCGTCGAGGTGCATCTGTCCAATCTCTACCGTCGCGAAGAATTTCGCCGGCATTCCTATATCGCCGGAGTGGCCATCGGCCAGATCTCGGGCTTCGGCGCGGACAGTTACCCGTTGGGACTCAGGGCGGCCGTCGCGCACCTGCGGGCGCAGCAGACGTCCGCACAGAACAGCCGGAATGAACCAGAAGAAGGAGCAAGGCGCCAGTGATTTCCACGTCGGAATTTCGAAACGGCGCGAAACTCGAACTGGACGGGGAACCGTTTACGATCATCGAGTTTCAACACGTCAAGCCGGGCAAGGGCGGGGCCTTTGTGCGGACCAAATTGAAGAGCCTCCGATCGGGCCACGTCATTGAGCGGACGTACCGCTCAGGGGACAAGCTGCCGACGCCTGACTTGGACGAGCGGGAGATGACTTTTCTCTACGCGGAAGGGAACCACTACACCTTGATGGACACGACCACCTACGAGCAACTGACGTTCGGTCGGGATCAGTTGGGGGACGGATGGGACTTGCTGAAGGAGGAGATGACGGTGACGCTGCTGCTCCATAAGGGCGCGCCGATTGGGATGGAGCTGCCGATTTTTGTGCAGTTGAAAGTCGTCAAGACCGACCCGGGTGTGCGCGGAGATACCGCCTCCGGCGGGTCGAAGCCGGCCACGCTCGAAAGCGGGGCGACCATCAAGGTTCCGCTCTATCTTGAGGAGGGCGTGATGGTCAAAGTGGACACTCGCAGCCGCGAGTACGTGGAGCGAGCCTGATGAAGGGCCGTTCAGCCAAGCCCGACAGGAAGGCAGTCAAGCCGGCGCCCAAGCCGCGCCCGGACGCGCTGGTCGACCCGAAGACCCTGCAGGACCTGATCGCGGTGTTTCAGGACGCGGGCGTGGGCGATCTCGAAATCGAGCGGAACGGGCTTCGCATCCGATTGCGTCGGGAAGGCGCTGCGGTTGCGCAGTCGGAGGAGCGGGCTGTGCCCGCCGTGCAGTCCGCGGTCCAGCCGGCGGCGGCCCCTGCTGATCCATCCACGGAGGGCTTGACGACCATGCGGTCGCCCATCGTGGGGACCTTTTACCGATCGGCGTCTCCCTATTCTGAGTCCTACGTGGAAGAAGGCGCGTATGTGAAGAAGGGGCAGGTGCTCTGCATCGTCGAGGCGATGAAGCTGATGAACGAGATCGAGTCCGAGGTGGATGGGCGCGTGGTCAAGATTCTGATGGAGAACGCCAAGCCGGTCGAATACGGCGAGCCGCTCTTCCTCATCGAGTCGGGCGCGCAGCCGGAGGGCTGAGGGGTGTTCAAGAAAATCCTCATCGCCAACCGCGGCGAGATCGCGGTGCGGGTCATCCGGGCCTGTAAGGAACTCGGCATCCGCAGCGTGGCCGTTCATTCGGATGCCGACACGGAGTCCCTGCACGTGCGGCTCGCGGACGAGCACCTGTGCATCGGGCCCGCCGATCCCGCGCTGAGTTATCGCAACATTCCCAACGTCCTGAGCGCCGCCGAGATTACGGCGTGCGACGCGGTGCATCCCGGGTACGGCTTTCTGTCCGAGAACGCCCACTTTGCCGAGGTCTGCGAGTCCATCGGGCTCAAGTTCATCGGCCCGACGTCCGAGAACATCGCCATCATGGGCGACAAGTCCAGGGCGCGCGACGTCATGATCAAACATGGCCTGCCGGTGCTCCCGGGCAGCGAGGGCGAGATTGCGAGTGAGCAGGAAGCCGCGGCGGTGGCCGCCAAGATCGGCTACCCGGTGATTATCAAGGCGTCCGCAGGCGGCGGCGGGCGCGGCATGCGCGTGGTGAACAAAGAGGACGAGTTGTCCCATGCGTTTCAGTCGGCCCTGGCGGAAGCGGCTGCGACGTTCGGGCACCAGGGGATGTATGTCGAGCGGTATTTCATTGAGCCGCGACACATCGAAGTCCAAATCCTGGCAGACGAGAAGGGCCGGACGATTTTCCTGGGCGAGCGCGACTGCTCCATCCAGCGCCGCTACCAGAAGCTCATCGAGGAAACGCCTTCGCCGGCAGTGGACGACCGTCTCCGGCGGGAGTTGGGCCGTGTGGCGGTCGAGGCGGCCCAGGCCGTCCGCTACCGCAACGCGGGCACGGTCGAGTTTCTGCTGGACAAGGAGCGGCGCTTCTACTTCATGGAGATGAACACGCGGATTCAGGTCGAGCACCCGATCACGGAAGAAGTAACGGGCATTGATCTGATCAAGGAGCAGATCAAGATCGCTGCCGGCATGGCGCTGCCCTGGAGACAGCAGGACGTCAAGATCACCGGCTACAGTATCGAGTGCCGGATCAATGCCGAGTGCCCCGTCACCTTCATACCTTCTCCCGGCCGGATCACGCGTTGCCAGTGGCCGGGCGGCCCTGGGGTACGGATTGATACGGCGATCGAATCGGGCTCCGCCATCACGCCCTATTACGATTCCCTGATCGCCAAACTGATCGTGCGCGGTCAGACTCGGGAGGAAGCGCTGGCTCGGATGCGGCGGGCATTGGATGAATGTGTCATTGAGGGCATCAAGACCACGATCCCGCTGCACCGCCGGGTGCTCGACGATCCTGACTTCCAGAAGGGCCGCTTTTCCACCGCTTTTCTCGAACGCTTCATGAGTACGCCTGCCGCCAGTTGATTTTGGTTGTATCGCACCCACCCACCCCGGACGCGCCAAGACGCGTCCCTTTCCCGACCGGCCTCTATCTCATTCTTGACCCTGCTGTGGCGGGCTCACGTTCTTTGGCGGACATTGCGAGCACGGCGCTCGACGCCGGGGTGCGGCTGTTTCAACTACGGATGAAGACTGCGAAGACGGGAAAGCTCTATGAGATGGCCGCTGTCCTAGGCCTGCTGGTGCAGAGGGGCAGGGGAATCGTCATCGTCAACGATCGGGTGGATGTCGCACGCGTCATCGGGGCGGACGGTGTGCATCTGGGGCAGGAGGATGTGCCGCTGGCGGACGCGCGGGCAATCCTGGGACCCGGCAGGCTGATCGGGGTATCCACCCACAATCTGGCCCAGGCGGTTGAGGCTGAGGCGGGTGGCGCGGACTATATCGGTTTCGGGCCGATCTTTCCGACGGCGACGAAAGAGAACCCTGATCCGGTCGTGGGTGTGGCGGGCCTGCGTGAGGTGCGGACCCGTGTCCGCATTCCGATCGTCGCGATCGGCGGAATCAACGCCGGCAACATCGCAGAAGTGGTGACTGCCGGCGCTGATTGCTGTGCGGTCGTTTCAGCGGTACTGTCCGCGCCAGACCCAGCCGCAGCGTTGGCGGAGCTGATGCGGGCGATCCACTAGAGCCCTCTCTCCACCGAGTGAGAGAGCAGGGTGAGGGGGGATCATTGCGAGCACAGCGAAGCAATCTCGGTTTATTGAGCCCGTTGCCGATGTAGGGGTGCATTGCTGTGCGCCCAGAATCTGAAATCCGTTCGCCCTGAGCGGAGTCGCATTGAAGTCCCGGAATCCAACTAGCGGTTCCAGCGGACGGGCCTCGCTCCGCTCGACCTGCCGCTGAGCCTGGGCGTTAGGCTGCTCACCTCGGTAGTTGCGCGACTGTCCACGATCTGGCTATACTCTAGCTAGAATGCGCCGAGAGATCGTATTCGCTCCCCAGGCTGCGGAGGACGAGAAGCGACTGCGTGCCAACGAGCGGGCCACGGTACGGGACAAGATCAACAAACATCTGCGGCACGACGCGACCAAGATCAGTCGGAGCCGCCTCAAGCGCCTCCGGGGACTCAAGCAGCCACAGTACCGGCTGCGGGCCGACGACATCCGGGTCTTTTACGATGTGACAGAGGAGACCGTGGAGATTCTTGCGATTGTTCCCAAAGCAGCGGCTGCGGCGTGGCTTGAGCGATACGGCAAACCGGCGCCGAAGAACGAGTTGGCCGAACACGGTCGGACCGAGAAGGAAGGGGGAAAGTCATGAGAGCAGTGGCGTTGTCAGAGGTGAAAGACGACCTGTCGAGGTACCTGCGTATCGCCGCAGAGGAAGAGGTGATCATTACCCGACACGGGAAGGCTGCTGGTATCTTGATCGGCTTTGCGTCTGAAGAAGAGTGGTTTGACTATCGGCTGGAGAACGACCCCAGGTTTATGCGTCGTATCGAGGCCGCACGTGCGAGCCTACGAGCTGGACACGGAATCCGGTTCGAAGACCTTGAAGCGCTTGACCACAAGGGGTCTCACCAACGCGCTGCCACGGATGCCCATGATCGCCCCGCCCGGTCTGGTAAACTTGGTCGTTAGGCTCCGACGTGCTAAGTGGCTTGACCATGGCTTAGGTATGACGTATGGTCATACTCGGAGGCGTACAATGCCCAGGTTAAAAGTTGCTATCTCCCTCGATGAGTCTACCTTGGAACGCCTCGATAAGCTTGTCGAGAAAGCCGCCTTTCCAAGCCGCAGTCAGGCGATTCAGGAAGCGGTGGAGGACAAGCTGGCGCGTTTGGAAAGAAGCCGCTTGGCCAGGGAGTGCGCGAAACTCGATCCGGGATTCGAGAAGGCGCTCGCCGAGGAAGGCCTGTCTGAGGATGCGTCGGAATGGCCCGAATACTAAGGGGGGAGATTCGCTGGGCGGATCTCAACCCGGTCCGCGGCAGGGAACAAGCGGGACGGCGCCCCGTGCTCATCCTCAGCCACGAAGTGTTCAATGAACGCTCCGGCACTGTTATCACAGTGGCGCTCACGAGCCAACCTCAACGCGCGGGGTTTCCTCTCACTCTCGAACTGGAGACAAAGGGTCTCCCCAAGAAATCATGGGTGAAGATCAGCCAGATTCGCACGCTGGCGGTTGAACGTATCGGCCAGCGTGTCGGAAAGGTGAGCCTTGAGGAAGTGGCTCAGGTCATCGAAGGACTGAATGAAATCATCGGTCCCTAACCGCGCGCTGCAGTTGACGGTACTTCGCCTCGTAACTGACCGCGGACGTTCGGCTAAGCGTTCGTCAGGTTCAGCACGAGGAGAGATGGGGTGGCGAGGGGATCAGAAATAGCTAGCGCTTACGCTTCGTTCTGGCTGCTGATTTTGAAGCAGCTTTGGGTTTGCTGCTGGGTGTAGATTGTACTGATGCTTTGGTCTCCAGGGCCTTCAGCCGCTCTTCCATGGCGCGGAGTTGCTGGCGCAGCTCGGGCAGTTTGGCCACGATGGCCATGGCCTTGAGCCATTGCACGCGAGGAAGGGCGGGGGCACCCGCGACCACTTCCTTGGCTGGGACGTCTCGGTTCAGGCCCGAGCGCGCGGCGATCATGGCCAGATCGCCGATCGTGACATGGTCAGCGATGCCGGCCTGGCCGCCGATCATCACGTGGTGCCCGGTCTTGCTGCTTCCCGCGATCCCGACCTGGGACACCAGAATGTTGTGCTCCCCGATCTCGACGTTATGGGCGATCTGGACGAGATTGTCCACTTTCGTGCCCCGTCGGATGATCGTTTTGCCGAAGGTGGCCCGGTCCACCGTCACGTTGGCCCCCAGCTCCACATCGTCTTCGATCACGACCGTCCCGACCTGCGGGATCTTGTGGTGCCGTCCACCCTCCTGTACGTAGCCGAACCCGTCGCTGCCGATCACGACGCCTGGATGGAGGATCACCCTGTTGCCGATAGTCACCCCGTCGCGGATCGTCACGTTGGGGTAGAGGAGGCAATCTTCGCCGATCGTGGTTCCCTCGCCGACAAAGACTCCGGGGTACAGCGTGGTGCAGCAGCCAATGGACACCCGGTCCTCCAGCGTGACGAACGGCCCGATGGACACATCCTTGCCCAGACTGATGTCAGCACCGACGTACGCCAGATTGCTGAGACCACAAGGTGGTCGCTTCCGGGTGAAGAATTCTTGGACGATCTGAGCCATGGCCAGGGCCGGATGGGCAACGACGATCTGGGCACACGGGAGGTCCTCCAGGTACCGGGGAACCAGCAGGGCAGCGGCCCGCGTGGAGGCGGCGTTTGGGGTGGCACCGTCGCCGGCGAGAAAGGACAGATCACCAGGTCCGGCCTCGCTGACTGCGGCGACTCCCGCGAGGGAACGATCAGGGGGGCCGATCAGCGTGCCTTGCACAAAGGCGGCGATCTGGGCGGTCGTGATCGGTTCGGACATGACTGCTCCGTATGAACAACGAAGCCAGCATAGTCGGTTTGGAGTGGAGCGGTCAAGGTGAGTTAGGGTACAATCGCCGTCATGGTGAAGGTCAAGATCTGCGGGAATACCAATCTGGACGATACGATGGCGGCGGTGCAGGCGGGAGCGGATGCCGTCGGGTTTATCTTCTCTGCGAAGAGTCCCCGTGCCGTGGATCCGAAGACAGCCGCTGAGATCATCTCGCGCCTGCCTCCGTTTGTGACACCTGTTGGGGTCTTTGTCAATGAGGCATTGAGTGTTGTCCGTCAGGTTATGGAAGAGTGCAACATTTCTCTCGCCCAATTTCATGGGGAGGAGTCCTCTCAGTACTGCGCCAAGCTTGGGCGCTCGGTCATCAAGGCCATCCGCATCCGCGACCGTCGCGACCTCGAGATCATGACCTCCTATCAGGTCGCCGGGTTTGTGTTGGATGCCTTTGTCGAAGGCGTCCCCGGCGGGACCGGCGTCACATTCGACTGGGACCTGGCCGGTGAGGCTCAGGTCTTGGGTCCCATCATTCTGGCTGGTGGCCTCACCCCCGACAATGTCCTCGAGGCGGTCCGCCAAGTCCGGCCCTATGGCGTGGATGTCAGCAGCGGGGTGGAGGCCTCGCCCGGCAAAAAAGATCATGCGAAGGTTCGGGCCTTCGTCACGAATGCGAAAAGCTGGACATGGTGAGAACGATGCCCCCTCTTCCTGATGCACGCGGCCGGTTCGGGGCCTTCGGAGGGCGCTATGTGCCCGAAACCTTGATCCCTGCCTTGGATGAACTTGCACGGGTCTACGAGAAGGCGCGCCGCGATCCGACGTTCCGTGCCGAACTGGGCGACTACCTCCGTCACTACGTGGGGCGGCCGACGCCGCTCTACTACGCCGAGCGGCTCACTAAGAAGCTGGGCGGGGCGAAGATCTACCTCAAGCGCGAAGACCTCTGTCATACCGGCGCGCACAAGATCAATAACACGATCGGGCAGGCCCTCCTGACGCGCCGGATGGGCAAGCCGCGGGTGATCGCCGAGACCGGCGCGGGCCAACATGGGGTCGCGGTGGCGACGGTCGCGGCGCTGTTCGGCCTCCAGTGCGAAGTCTATATGGGCACCGAGGACATGGAACGCCAGGCGCTGAATGTCTTCCGGATGCGCCTGCTGGGGAGCACGGTGACCAGGGTCGATGTCGGGAGCCGTACGTTGAAGGACGCCATCAGTGAGGCGATGCGGGATTGGACCACCAATGTCCGCACCACGCACTACATCCTGGGATCTGTGCTGGGCGCCCATCCGTATCCGATGATGATTCGGGACTTCCAGTCCGTGATTGGCCGCGAGACGCGGAAACAGATTCTGCAGGCCGAAGGGAAGCTGCCGGATTACCTGGTCGCCTGTGTGGGCGGAGGGAGCAATGCGATCGGGCTGTTCACGCCGTTCCTGAAGGACAAGCGAGTCAAGATGGTGGGAGTCGAAGCGGGCGGCCTGGGCATTGCAAGCGGCAAGCACGCGGCGCGCTTTGCCACCGGCTCGGTCGGTGTCCTCCAGGGGACCATGACCTATCTCCTCCAGGACGACGACGGGCAGATCCAGCTCACCCATTCAGTCTCGGCGGGGCTCGACTATGCGGCGGTTGGCCCCGAACATGCCTATTACAAGGAAGGGGGACGCATTGCCTATACCGCTGCGACAGATGAGGAGGCGCTAGCGGCCTTTGACCTGCTGACCCAGACGGAGGGCATCATGCCCGCGCTGGAGCCTGCCCATGCGATTGCTCACGTCGTCAAGCTGGCGCCGACCTTGAAGCGCCGCCAGGTTATGGTGATGAACCTCTCGGGCAGAGGTGATAAGGACGTCCAGCAGGTGGCCAGGTTGAAAGGGGTCAGCCTCTGAGTCGCCTGCAGCCCACCTTTCAGCGTTTAACGGAACGCCGCGAGAAGGCCCTGATCGCCTACCTCATGGCCGGCGACCCTTCGCTTGAGGACACCGAAAGCTATGTTTTGCAATTGGTGAAGGCGGGCGCCGATATCATCGAACTGGGCGTGCCGTTTTCGGACCCCATCGCCGATGGGCCGGTCATTCAGCAGGCAGCAGAGCGGGCGCTCCGTGCCGGGACGACCTTGAGAAAGATCCTGGCCATGGCTCGTTCGCTTCGCGCCAAGACACAAGTCCCGCTTGTGCTCATGACCTACTACAATCCGATCTTCAGGTACGGGGAGGCGGCCTTCTGTCGTGATGCGATGGCTGCCGGCGTGGATGGGGTGATCGTGCCCGACATGCCGCCGGACGAGGCGGGGACGTTGCGGCCACTGGCTGAAAAGGCGGGGCTCGACGTGATCTTTCTGCTCGCGCCCACGAGCACTGCCAAACGGCAAGTCACGGTGGCGCGGCTCTCCCATGGCTTCATCTACTATGTCTCGCTGACGGGCATCACCGGCGCGACGCTGATGGACAAGGCCGGCGTGGGGAAGAACGTGCGCGAGATCCGCCGCTACACCACGACACCGGTGGTGGTGGGATTCGGCATCGCCACGCCCGATGACGCCCGGCAGGTGGCGCAGGTGGCCGACGGGATAATCGTCGGCAGCGCGCTCGTCAAGGTCATCGCCGAAGGCGACCGCAGTACCGCCACCGACCGCCTCGCGGCATTCACGCGCTCCCTCAAAGCTGCGACCCTGCCGTCATAGGATATTCGGGGTCAGGTCTCGTCAGATGTAAGCTCGAAAGGGCGACCACCTCAAGCCGAGACTCGCGGGGTAACAAGGCTGAATGAGGAGGACGCCATGAACCCCACGGTGATGGAGACCAGCATGCCGGATTCGCAGGAGATGACTCAGCCCGCGCCGTCACAGGCCGGAAAGTTCATCGTCATGGGGCTCTTTGCGCTGGCCGTCGGTGCGTTTGTCTATCTCGACCTCACGCAGTACCTGTCCCTGGAAACCCTCAAGGCCAACCGTGACCGCCTGCTGGCGTATACCGAAACCCACTACAGCACGGCGGTTGCAATGTTCATGCTGGCCTACTGCCTCCAGACGGCCTTCTTGCTGCCCGGCGCGGCGATCCTCACCCTGGCGGGGGGCTTTCTGTTCGGGAGCGTTGTCGGTACGCTGTACGTCAACATCGCGGCGACGTCCGGCGCCACGCTGGCGTTCCTGGCGTCACGGTATCTCCTGCGGGATTGGGTCGAGCGAAAGTTCGGTGACCGGCTGGGGCCTATTCAGGAAGGATTCGCCAAGAACGCCTTCAGTTATCTGGTCACTCTGCGGTTGGTGCCGCTCTTTCCATTCTTTCTGGTCAATCTGGTGTCCGGCTTGACCCGTATCCGCGTGGGGCAGTATGTTCTGGCCACGGCCCTCGGCATCATTCCGGGCAGCTTTGTTTTTGCCAACGCCGGTCGCCAACTCGGTTCAATCAATTCGCTGGGCGAGATCGCCTCGCCGCCGGTGCTGGGGGCCTTTGTCCTGCTGGGCCTGCTGGCGCTCGTACCCATCCTGTATCGGAAGTGCTCCGGCAAGAGCCGGTAAGGGAGCCACCATGTCGGCACGAGCCATCACGCACGAACCAGTCGTCGTGCTTCCCAATGACGAGTACAATCAAAAGCTGGTCAACAACGTGCATCCGTCGAACTGGGTGAATCCCGATCCGACCGGCCCCTACAACCTCGTCGTGATCGGCGCAGGAACAGCTGGCCTCGTCACGGCGGTGATCGCGGCGGCGGTCGGCGCCAAAGTGGCCCTGATCGAGAAGCACTTGATGGGCGGCGATTGTCTCAACGTCGGCTGTGTGCCGTCGAAAGGGATCATCCGTGCCGCGCGCGCTTGGTCGGACGTGCGCCATGCGGACGAATTCGGCGTCCATATCCCGCCCGGCGTGAAGTATGATTTTGCCGCCGCGATGGCGCGGATGCGGAAAGTGCGCGCGCGCATCAGTCATACGGACTCGGCCCATCGGTACAAGAGCCTGGGGGTGGATGTCTTCATCGGGGTGGGACGCTTTACGGGACCGAATACTATCGAGGTCGGCGGGAAGACCCTCACGTTCAAGAAAGCGGCGATCTGTACCGGCGCACGAGCCGCCGCGCCGCCCATCCCTGGATTAGAGGAGGCGGGCTATCTCACCAACGAGACGATCTTCTCTCTGACCGACCTCCCGCCGCGCCTGGCGGTCATCGGGGCGGGACCGATCGGTTGTGAACTGACGCAAGCGTTCGCCCGCTTCGGCAGCCGGGTGTACCTTATCGAGGCCCTGCACGGCATCATGCCGAACGAAGATCGGGACGCGGCGGACATCGTCCGTCAGGCGATGCTTTGCGACGGCGTGACGCTCCTCTGTTGTGGCAAGGATGTGACGGTCAGTCAAACGGACGGCGGCAAACGGCTGATGGTCGCGTCGCACGGTCAGCAATACGACATCACGGTTGATGAAATCCTGGTCGGCGTTGGCCGCGCGCCGAACGCAGAGGGGCTTGGATTGGACGCCGTTGGGGTCGAATACGACAAGACCGGCGTGAAAGTCAATGACCGGCTCCAGACGACCAACCCCAAGATCTACGCCGCTGGCGACATCTGCTCGCGGTATAAGTTCACGCACGCGGCCGATGCGATGGCGCAGGTGCTCATTCAGAACGCGCTGTTTCCGCATCCGTTCGGCCTAGCCTATGCCGACGTAGAGTCGCTCATCATGCCCTGGTGTACGTTCACGGAACCGGAGATCGCCCACGTCGGCCTGTCCGAGAAGGATGCCCAGGCCACAGGCATCGAGGTGGACACCTTCACGGTCAAACTCGACGAGGTAGACCGCGCCATCCTGGACGGCGAGGAGGACGGCTTCGCGCGGGTGCATGTGAAGAAGGGCACCGATCAGATTCTCGGCGCGACGATTGTGGCGGCCCACGCCGGCGACATGATTAGTGAGCTCTCGGTGCTGATGAAGGCGGGCCTGGGCCTGAAGACCATCACCGGCACGATCCATCCCTATCCGACCCAGGCGGAGGTCGTCAAGAAGGTCGCCAACGCCTGGCGCAAGACCACGTTCACCCCGCGCGCGAAAACCATCCTCAGCAAGTGGTTCGCCTGGACGCGGCGATGAAAATGAACCCATTGACGAGCGCTCTGTTTGTCACTGGACTTCTCCTGCCTTGGGCGGTCCACGCTGATACCCCGTCCGTCCTCGAAGTCGGCACGTTCTCGGCGGCCTCCGAAGGCAGCGCCTGGCCGGATGGGTGGACGCCGCTTATCTTCAAAAAGATCGAGAAGCAGACGACCTACCGGCTGGTGAAAGACGGGGGCGCCACCGTTGTCAAGGCGGTCAGCGAAGCGTCGGCGTCTGGACTTACGCGGGCGATCACGATCAATCTCACGGACTATCCGATTGTGCAGTGGCGGTGGAAGGTGACCAATGTGCTGAAAAAAGGCACTGCGATGAAGCAGGAGGGCGATGACTATCCGGCGCGCCTCTACATGACGTTTGAATACGACGCCGACAAAGTCGGTTTCTTCAAGAAGGCCCAGTACGAGGCCATCAAGCTGCTCTACGGGCAGTACCCACCGCTCAGTGCGATCACGTACATCTGGGACAGCGCCCTGCCCAAGGGCACGGTGCTGCGTAGTCCCTATACCGAGCGGGTCACGATGATCGTCGTGGAGAGTGGCGTGGAACGCCTCAATCAATGGGTGAGCGAAGAGCGCAATGTGTACGAGGACTACACAAAGGCGTTCGGCAACGAGCCCCCGATGATCTCCGGGATTGCCATCATGACTGACACCGACAACCGCGGCGAATCGGCCGTCGCCTATTATGGCGATATTGTCTTCAAGAAAGCGCCATGAACGTCGTGACGATACGGACGCGGGCGCTGTGACTCGGTACGGCAACCGGTTTTGGCCGGCGCGCTCCCTCATGTAGATAGCAAGTTAACTTGTCCGGTTTATGTAGCACATGATCTGTCCGGTTTTCGATGCCGCGGGTTTTGGGGGTCGTGGCCCGAAATTATTTCGCACACACTGCCCCCAGGGTCAACGCGC
>Ga0213870_1000943_pt1 | contig 13417 bp, 9 predicted proteins | sample WICALVC2017_Meta_FD_160119 | JGI IMG/M metagenome (GOLD analysis project Ga0213870, IMG submission 160119) | Freshwater microbial communities from subterranean cave lake in Wind Cave National Park, South Dakota, United States - WICALVC2017 | ecosystem: Environmental > Aquatic > Deep subsurface >... | reverse complement strand
AAATGCTTAAAAAATTTTAAAATTATCTAATGATTTCAATACTGATTATGTAGATTTTGTAAAAAATTACTAGGATTTCAACAAACTGCTTTCAATTAAATTTTAGACCTTTTTCGACAGTCCCTTAGATTGTTTTTGCCGTTTTTTCCCAATCAAATGCAGTTTTAATAATTGAGGGGATATCGTGTTGTGGTTTCCATCCCAGTAGGTTTTTTGCTTTTTGTGACTGAGCAATTAAAACAGGTGGATCGCCAATGCGTCTTGGGCCAATAGCATAAGGCACTTTTAATCCTGTAATTTTCTGTGTAGCCTCAATGATTTCTAAAACAGAAGCACCTTTTTCAGATCCTAAATTAAAATCAAAAAAGCTATTTTTATCCCAAAGCAAATGCACGGCTTTAAGATGTGCCCAAGCTAAGTCTTCAACATGGATGTAGTCACGAATACAAGTCCCGTCTCTTGTTTTGTAATCACCTCCATAAATAGTAAGTTTTGAATTTGGAGTTAAGCAGGCTTGAAGGACTCGTGGAATAAGGTGGGTTTCTGGGGTGTGGTTCTCTCCAAGCGCTCCATCAGGGTCTGCTCCTGCAGCATTAAAATAACGTAAAACAGCAGAGCAAAGCCCAGCTTGCTTAGTGAGATCATTTAAAATCTTTTCAATAAAAGATTTGCTTTGTCCATAAGGGTTAATAGGGTTGTGCTCACATTCTTCTGGAATGGGAACTATCGCTGGTGTTCCGTATACAGCACACGTGGAAGAAAAAATAAAATACTTCACGTTTGTTTTTTGCAAAGCCATTAGCAAGCTAATCGTATTTGCGGTGTTGTTGGAATAGTACGCGAGCGGATTTTGTATGGACTCTTCCACTATCGCACTTCCTGCAAAGTGCATTACCGTTGATATTTTATGCTCTTGTATAATTTTTTCTACAAGGCTTTGGTTTCCTGTGCTTCCTTCATAAAAAACTCCATATTTTGCAGCACCTTTGTGACCCGTGCTAAGATCGTCTAAGAGAATAGTGTTAAAATTTTTTTTCGAGAGGAGTTTAGCTACATGGCTACCAATATAGCCCGCAGCACCAGTAATCAAGATATTTGGTTCTTGCATGACTTCTCTTTTAGCTTGAGGTACAAGTTTTGAAAAATGAAATCTTTTTTTAAGCTTTGGCCATTTTTAAAACCACAGTGGAGATTGCTTTTAGTAAGTATGCTTTTGGCGGTTCCACTTTCTGCAATTCGGGTAAGCCCTGCGCCGCTTGTTCAGCAAATGATTGATTCTATTTTAGTTAAAAAAGATACTAAAATGCTAGTTTTGCTGCCCCTTTCTATCGTTGGGCTTTATTTATTAAATGTAGTGGTTCGCTTTGGACATACATATATCGGAAGACTGGCTAACGAGAAAGTGTTGCAAAATATTCGAGAAACTCTTTTTACTCATTACTTAAACCTATCTGCAAGTTTTTATAGTGAGAGCGCTGTTGGTAAAATGATAGCAAGAGTTACAAATGATGTATTTTACGTGAGTCAGGGCACAGTAAATCTTACTCATTTAGTAAGAGACTCTTTGCAATTTATAGGTCTTTTTGTTTATGCAGGATGGATTAATCTAAAGCTTTTGATTTTAACATTAGTCATGGCACCATTTTTAATTTGGCTGGGAAGGCGCTCTGGTAAGCTAATGAAGGGTTATTCTCATAAAATCCAAGAAGCTAGTGGGTATGTTTATACAACTCTTCAAGAAGCCTTTATGGGATATAAAGTTTTAAAAGCATTTGCATTAGAAAAGTTTGCATTTTTGAAATTTAAAAACCAAAATGACGAGTACGTAAATTTTGCACTAAAAGCAGCAAGAGTTGAAGAAATTGGTGGGCCCTCCGTTGAGCTTATGGCTGCAGTATCTATTGCATTAGTTTTATACATAGGCGGGAAAGATGTGATCGTAGGCAGATTAACACCAGGAGATCTGATAGCTTTTTTTACTTGTTTTGGGCTCATGATTAGCCCAGTGCGCGCGATCAGTGATATTTACATGAAGTTAAGCCATGCTGGAGCAAGCGCTGATCGTATTGATGAAACCTTAAAAATAAAAAGTGATATTGAGGAAGATCCACATGCTGTGCCTTTGCTGAAATTCAAATCTACAATTGAATTTCGAAATGTTGGATTTCGCTATGGTCCTGAACTGCCTTGGGTTTGTAAAGGTATTAATTTTAAAGTGGAACAAGGCAGAGTGGTTGCCTTGGTGGGTGCAAGCGGACAGGGAAAATCTACCCTAACGCACTTATTATTGCGATTTTATGATCCTGTGGAAGGCCAAATTTTAATGGATGGCCTAGATATCCGCCATGTGACTTTTGCAAGCTTGCGATCTCAAATGGCCCTTGTATCCCAAGATGTGTTTTTGTTTAACGATAGTATATATAACAACATTGCTATTGGAGCGTCTCGTGCCACACGGGAGCTTTTGTGTGATGCAAAAGCGACACAATACAAAGACCAGGTGTACGCAGCTGCAAAAGCAGCATACGCATTGTCATTTATTGAAAAACTTCCACAGGGTTTTAATACAGTAATTGGCGATCGCGGTCAGAAGCTTTCTGGGGGTGAGCGCCAGCGCATTTCTATTGCGCGGGCATTACTTCGTAACACACCAATTTTATTGTTGGATGAAGCCACGTCTAGTTTAGATACAGAATCTGAAAAAATCGTGCAACAAGCACTAGACGTACTGATGGAGGGGAGAACCACACTGGTTATTGCTCATCGCCTCTCTACAATTAAGAATGCAGATAAAATTTTAGTTCTAGCAAATGGCACCATCCAAGAAGCTGGCACACATGACGAGCTTTTGATTCAAAAGGGTGAATACGCAAGGTTTTACAGCCTTTTGGGATAGGAAAAAACAAAATTTCTAGTCTTGCTCATTTTGTCTACTCACAGTACAAAGTAGACACTGGAGATTTATGGAAGATTTGAAGGATATGCAAGAGTTGGCGTCTTTGTGTAAGCGCCGTGGGATCATTTTTCAAAGCTCTGAGATTTATGGTGGTATAAATGCTTGCTGGGACTATGGACCGCTTGGGGTGGAAATTAAAAATAATGTTAAAAGTCGCTGGTGGAGAGCAATGGTTGATCGCCAGGACATTGAAGGTATTGATGCTGCAATCCTTATGCACCCACGGGTATGGCAAGCATCTGGACATGTTGAGGGTTTTACAGATCCACTTGTAGATTGTAAAAAATGTAAACAACGCTTTCGAGAAGATAAAATTCCAGATGAAAATAAAACTTCCAAAAAATGTCCTGACTGTGGTGGCGAGCTAACGGAGTCACGGCTTTTTAATCTCATGTTTAAAACTTTCATGGGGCCAGTAGAAGAAGATGCAGCTATAATTTATTTACGTCCAGAAACAGCACAAGGCAGTTATGTGAATTTTTTAAATGTGGCTGGAACGTCCCGTCAAAAAATCCCATTTGGAATTGCTCAAATAGGGAAGGCGTTTAGAAATGAAATTACTCCAGGGAATTTTATTTTCAGAACACGTGAGTTTGAGCAAATGGAAATGCAATATTTTGTAAAACCAGGTGAAGATGAAAATTTTTTTGAGTATTGGAAAGAACAAAGAATACAATGGCATGAAGCTAATGGGGTTCGTAAAAATAAAATGCGTTTTCATGAGCACGGTCCTGGAGAGCTTGCTCACTATGCAAAAAAAGCTTTTGACATTGAATATGAATTTCCGTTTGGTTGGCAGGAGTTTGAAGGCATTCACAATAGAACAGACTTTGATTTGAAGCGCCATCAAGAGTTTTCAGGTAAGAAGTTAGAATATTTTAATGAGGTAACAAAAGAAAGATTTACTCCATATATTGTTGAAACTGCTGTTGGATGCGATCGTACAGTATTGGTCCTTTTGGCAGATGCCTATCGCAAAGAAGAAGATCGTGTTTTCCTAGCACTGCACCCAAGCTTTGCTCCTTATAAGGCAGCTATTTTCCCACTCATGAGAAAACCAGAGCTTATGGAGTATGCACAAAAGATTTTTGAAGAACTCTCTCAGCAGTATAGAGTTGTTTTTGATGAGAGCGGAAGTATTGGGAAGCGTTACTACAGGCAAGATGAAGTTGGTACACCGTTTTGTGTAACCGTAGACTATGAAACCTTAGAAAAACAAACCGTCACAGTAAGAAATCGAGATACGAAAGCTCAGGAACGGGTGGAGGCCTCCAAGCTTTTAGAATATCTTTCAACCGTTTTAGACACGCTCTTATGGAGGAAATAAAACATGACAGAAAAACACACATTTTTCTTTGGTGCGGGCAATGCAGAAGGAGATGGCTCTCAGAGAAATCTTTTAGGTGGAAAGGGGGTTGGCCTACATGAAATGACAAGGCTTGGGCTGCCTGTGCCTCCTGGTTTTACTATTTCAACAGAAGTGTGTACGTATTACTATTCGAACGCAAAAACTTATCCCCAAAATCTTAAAGAACAAGCCGAAGCAGCACTTGCAAAGCTAGAAAAAACTATTGGATTAAAATTTGGTGATCCTGAAAAGCCACTTTTAGTTTCTGTCAGGTCTGGGGCACGAGCGAGCATGCCTGGGATGATGGACACGATTTTAAATTTAGGACTAAATGATCGAGTGGCAGAAGGAATTATTTTACAAGCTAAATCACGAGGCGCATCTGAATCAGAGATGGGGCGATTTACTTACGATAGTTATCGTCGTTTTATTGCAATGTACTCAGAAGTTGTATTGCAGATAAATACGATTTTTTTTGAGGAAGCATTAGAGCGCAAAAAAGAAATTCGTGGAGTCTCAAAAGATACGGATTTAAGCGCCGAGGATTTAAGGGCTCTGGTAAAAGAATACAAAGGCATTGTATTAGAGCAGTCAGGAGAAAAATTTCCAGAGGATCCGTTAATACAGCTTTGGGGGGCAATTGGTGCAGTTTTTAATTCCTGGATGACGGCTAGGGCTATTACTTATAGAAGACTCAACGCCATTCCAGAAGATTGGGGTACAGCTGTTAATGTTCAAGCCATGGTGTTTGGAAATATGGGGAACGACTGTGCAACGGGAGTGGCTTTTACGCGAGATCCATCCACCGGTGAAAAGAAATTTTTTGGTGAATTTTTGCCAAACGCACAGGGCGAAGATGTAGTAGCTGGCACACGCACCCCACAGCCGATAAATGAACAATCAAAAAATACTGCAAATAACGATTTACAAACATTAGAGCAAACCATGCCCTCTGTGTACGCAGAGCTAGTTGATGTGTATAAGCGATTAGAACAGCATTACAAGGAAATGCAGGACATTGAATTTACAATTCAACGTGGCAAGCTTTTTATGCTCCAGTGTCGTACCGGAAAAAGAACAGCCGCGGCAGCGATTCGAATTGCCGTTGAGATGGTTAAAGAGGGACTCATCCCAAAAAAAGAAGCCATTCAACGTATAAAGCCAGAACAGCTCGATCAGCTCTTGCACCCCATGCTCGACCCCAATGCAAAAAAAGAAAAACTTGGCAAAGGTCTTCCAGCAAGTCCAGGAGCAGCAAGTGGGCAAATTGTATTTGATCCTAATGTTGCAGAAAAATGGGTTCGTGAGTTGAATAGAAAAGTTGTTTTAGTGAGGACAGAAACTAGCCCAGAAGACATACATGGGATGAGCGTTGCCGAAGGAATTTTAACAGCACGCGGTGGGATGACTTGTGTTGCTGGTGAAACCAAGGTGCTCACTGACCAAGGGATATTTTCTTCTGAAGAAGTTTTTAATCGCTTAGAAAAAGAAGAAGTATTTAGAGTTTTATCAGTTGATTCACGTACAATGCGCCCTGTTTGGAGAAATATTATTGCAGCAGGCAAAAAACAAGAAAATGTTCTCACGGTATCTGTCTCCCAGACCGGACGAGTGGATGAAAACATACTAAGATTAACGGCTGATCATAAAATGATGGTTTTTAATAACCGACACCTTGTGAAAAAACCATTAGAAGAAGTTTTAAAAGACGAAGATTTTATCAACGTTGTAAGTGAGTTGCCGTCACTTGGTGAAACCATGACTTCTCTATCTTTAGCATATGTTGCTGGGGCGCTGTTTTCAGATGGGTATATTAACTTAAAGGAGACAAAAGGGAGTGTAACTTTTATTCAAAAACAAACTCCTGAAAAAGCAGAATTTATAGCGGCAGTTGAGCGCACATTTTTAGATGCGTTTGGTGTTCCTTTTTCTTATATTCGAACTCGTGAAGTGACATCTATATTAAGAGAACGAGAAATCAATGGAAGTGTAGAAGATCAAATTTGCTTTAGAAGAGAGCCTGCAGCTCGGTTATCTGCAATACGAGAAAATTTTGTAAATTGGATAATGACTTTAGATCGCACCGCAATTCTTCACTTTTTAGCAGGATATGTGGATGGAGATGGCACTTACGTTGAAGAATCGAGTGCGGTTAGGATTCAGATCTCACTTTCAGGAAAACGCCCTAAAATTCTGCATGGGCTGGTTTTAGCATGCCTAAGAATAGGGATTGTTCCACAAATCACCTCAAGCCGTGAGAATATCAATCTACAAATTTCAGAACAAGTTGATTCAATTTTGGCATTCACGCATCAAATACAAGTCGAGATTCCTGCTCGTATGTATGAGTCAAAATGTCTTTCTACCAAAGGACTTTTTGGTGACATTGTTGACCATGTAAATTTTATGGGTAGAGTTCGTGAAGGAATAAAACGCAATCTGATGTTTGGCGCTGAAAAAATCAGACGAGATATCTTACCACTATGCCCCGGTAAATCGATGAGAGAAGTAGAGGCGATATTAAATTCATCTTTACGTTCGTTTCAAATCAAAAAAGTCGGCGATGCTCAAAAAGCAACTGTGTACAATTTTGAAGTCGATGCAACAGATGAGCTTGATAAAAACTTTATTGTATTTTCAAGCAGGCTCACGCCTGTTTTGGTGAGCAACTCTCACGCTGCTGTAGTAGCGCGTGGAATGGGGAAGTGTTGTGTTGCGGGTTGTGCTGAACTAAAAATTTCTTATGAACAAAAAGAAGTGATGATTGGGAGCAATCAACTCAAAGAGGGGGACCGTATTACGTTAGATGGCAGTACGGGAGAAATATTTAAAGACCAAGTTAAAACAATTGCACCGCATTTAGACCAGTATTTTCAAACCCTAATGAGCTGGGTGGATGAATTTAGAAAGCTTCGTGTGCGCGCCAACGCAGATACACCCCAAGACGCAAAAACTGCTAGGAACTTTGGAGCAGAAGGGGTTGGGCTTTGCCGAACTGAGCACATGTTTTTTGAATTAGAGCGCATTGATGCTGTTCGTGAAATGATTTTAGCAGACTCTAAAGAAACAAGAGAAAAAGCTTTGATGAAAATACTGCCCATGCAAAAGACAGATTTTTTAGGAATTTTTCGTGAAATGAACGGGTTGCCCGTTACGATCAGACTTTTAGATCCACCCCTGCATGAGTTTTTGCCTCATTCAGACGAAGAAATTCGAGAGCTATCAAACAAAACGAGAGTTTCTTTCGATAAATTAAAAAGAAAAGCCGAGTCCTTAAAAGAGTTTAATCCCATGTTAGGTCACCGTGGTTGCCGCCTTGGGATTAGCTTTCCAGAAATTTATACAGCTCAAGTACGAGCTGTTATGGAGGCTGCCTGTGAACTTCAAAAAAATGAAAATATTAAAGTATTGCCAGAAATTATGGTTCCTCTTGTTGGAGATTGGAGAGAGTTAAAGTTTATAAAAGACTATGTTGAAAAAGAAAGTAAGTCTGTGATGGCAAGATATGGAGTGCAAGTAGAATATAAGACTGGTACAATGATTGAGCTTCCGCGTGCAGCATTGACGGCAAATGAAATTGCTGAGCATGCTGAATTTTTTAGTTTTGGCACAAATGATTTAACACAAACAACATATGGTCTTTCGAGAGATGACTCTGGACTTTTTTTACAAGACTATCTAGAAGCAAAAATTTATGAAAAAGACCCCTTTGTGAGTTTAGATACCACAGGTGTTGGTAAGTTAATCGAGTGGTCTATTGAGCAAGGACGTTTAAGAAAAAAAAGTTTAAAAATTGGTATTTGTGGTGAACATGGCGGTGATCCAGATTCCATTCATTTTTGCCATCATGTTGGCATGGATTATGTGAGTTGTTCTCCATATCGAGTCCCATTAGCTAGGCTTGCTGCCGCTCAAGCGGCTCTTTCTGGAACTGCTACAGGATGTAAGAGCGACAACACCTAATGTTGATTGCTGCGTGGGGAGTTGCTCTTTTATTTTGCCTTGTTGTTAGCGCGTCTCTTTTTGGATATATTTTTTGTTTTGCCAGCTATTTAAAGAATCAACCATACTATATTTCTTATCCACTTGGTTTTGGTTTTAGTTTATCGCTCATTTTTTTGGTTGGTATATTTGGTGGATACACACCGTTTATTCAAGGAATTATTCTTGTTCTTGGTTTTATGTTTTTTATTTTTAGATGTAAAAAAATCACTCTCCCGCCGATTGAACTAGAAAAGAAAGACTGGATCTGGATTTTGTTGCCATTGGTTTATTTTATAACGCGGTTTTTTTCTGCAGGACTTCCACAGCAGCACTCTGATCCATTATATTATCATCTTGCAGCTCCAAAGCTTTGGGTAGAGCTGGGTCAAATTAAACTCACAGAAGAACATCCTAGTTTTGTTCAGGCCACACTCTGGGAAAGTCTTTATGGTTTTCCATTATTATTTTTAGGCGCTAAAGGATGGTTTAATCACGTAGTAACGCATGTTTATGCGCAATGGATGCATGTTTTTTGGGGTCAGATAGCCAGCCTAGTTTTAGCGCGGGCACTTCTCCAAAAATTTTTTCAAAATAAGCTATCTTTTAATAAAGCATTTTTTGTTTCATGGCTGTGTCTTTGTCTTCCTTGTCATGAATGGACGGGTGGGCTAGCGAAGAATGATTTTATTCTCTGTTTGTTAATTTTTTCTTCTCTTCTTTCTATTTTAGATAAGCGGTTTTTTATTGGAGGGCTTTTGGTTGGATTGGCTTTTTCTACAAAGTTTTTAGCATTTTGGTTTTTTTGTGGAGCGCTAGTTTTTATCCCATATAAAAAGTTTCATCTCTATTTTTTAGGAGTTTTTTTAGGGTTTTTACCTGTCCTGTTACGTAATTTTTTGAATACAGGTGATCCGCTCTTTCCTATTTTTGATTCAACTTTAGGGCCACATTGGATTAGCTCGTGGTGGAATGATCACAATGCTTCTTTTATTGGGGAGCCAAAGTTTCAATTAGAAATGTTTACAGCTTGGATTTTTAATCAACTTTTTATTAAGCCACTTCCAAAGATTCTATTAATCTTAAGTTTTCTTGGATTATTAATAAAAAATCTTAAGAACAAAAACATACAGTATAGGAGTATGTCCATGCGACACAATATTTTGAATACACTGGGTATACAATGGGCCGCATTTTTTCTTATCCAGCTTATATTGTTGCTACTTATTTTGCGTCCCACCACAGATGGAAGGTATGGAAATTATGTTGGGGTTATATTTTTATTATTTGGCATAGCTTGTTTTATTTATGCTTTTGACACGAATAGTTTTTTTAAAAAAGCAGCATTTTTTTCTCTTTTTTTGCTTGGTTTTTTTGTGAATTCGCCCATTGATTTGTTATGGAAAATCCCGCGCGATTATTGGTTTTATCCTGCAAATAAATATGTGGAGCAGTTTCATTATAATCAAAAAATAAAAGATTGGATCAATGAGCATATCAAATCCAGTGTTCCCATACTTCCGTTGTCTGATAAAATGAATTTTTACTTAGAGCATTCCTTTGAAACAGTTTCTGAAATGAGGAAATGGGAAAATATTATTGCTGATTCTACCAATGGATTTACAGGACACAAATCTGATACAATACAAGGTGACACGAGGTTGCTTTTTTCTAAAATCCGTGAGCGCAATTACCAATATGTTTATATAGACTTAGCATATATATATCCTAGTTCAATTCGTCCGTTTTGGGATCAGCTTTTAGCACTTAAATCTCAAGCTATTTTTCAAGCTGATACAGGGATGGTGTTAGATCTTTTTAAGGCTTCACAATAAGATGGTTTCTGTTTTTAGGATTTTCGATGTTCTGTAAAGCTGCAAATAAGCGGTCTGAAGTTATAAGAGCGCGGGACTCATCGAGGGGTTCATCCAAATTGGTGGATAGATAATGAGTTAGTTTTGGGATAATGGGCTTAAGTCCTATAAAAACTTCAGAAGACAGTTGGGCAAATCTTATTATTTTTTGAAGCGCTTCATTGAGGTCTTTTTCTGAATTTATAGTAAGTGGGATTTTTTGGTGCTTAAATGCCGTGCTAATTTGCAGAACTTTAGGGTTTTTTTCGTACTCTTGTGGGATTAAAGCAATGGCGTGAGAGCCCATGCTTTCAATAAGGAGTTTCTTATAGGTAAGAGCTGTTTGATGAGTGTTAGGTTCTAGCTTCAATGCTGTAAAAAGTGCATCTCGCATTTTTGCAACTGGATTTCTTTTAAAAAAACCAGTTTCTTGATTGTGAGAGTTTTCTAAATATGCCAGTAGCTGTTGGAGTTGTGTTTTAGTGAGATTAAGTTTTGCTTTTTTAATTTGCTGATTATGGTAACGGTTTTTTAAAACAATTGGAATTTTGGACTTTTGTTCGAAGGTGGATTTTTCAATAAGTAGGGGAGAGTTAGCTTTTTCATCCAAAACTTGTATACCAGTTTGGAGAGAGTTTCTTAGAAGCCGCAAAAAAGAGATGGGCTGAAATTCATACACTGTTGTTGTGATTGAGTTTTGGTCCTCTTGAATGGAGATAGCCACACTTCCAAAAACCGCAAAGAAATTTGGATTGCCAGAAATTTTATAAAAATAAGCTACTGGTTTTGCAAAAACAAAAGTAGGAAATAACAGAAAAAGCAAAGTTTTTTTAATGATCATTTAGCGATCTCTCAAGTGGTATATCCTCTAGCAAAAAGAGTGCTTTTAAAGCTTCCCTTAAGCGCTGCGGAGTAAACAAGGTTTTTAGTTTAGAAATAGGTTTCTCTGTTATCTCGGGGCCATTTGTGTAGGACTCAAGAGAAACTGTTATGGGATGCTCGGGCAGCAGAGCGGATAGGGTGGTCTTTATTTCATTTGTTTTTGAATAAAGCTCGTCACCCGACGTAACCTCAAGTGGTGGGTGGAGAGTTGTAGCCAAATTTTGATCCATGTATTTTTTCACCATAGGCACATACGCTTTAGGAATTAATCGAATAACGCCATTTAGTTGTGCTGTCTCATTCATGGCTTCAATAGCGATCTGCCTTAAAGAAAGAGCCACTTGTTCTGTTGTTAAAGCATTTTTACTGTTTTCATCTACAACAGCTAAGATGTGATCTCGAATACGTGTAGTGCAGTTGTCGGTTAGGTTTTTATATTCATAAGTTTTTTTACTAAAATCCTGTTCTATTAATTCTTTCAGTTTTAGTATCTGTTCGTTTGTTAGTTTTAGCCGTTCTTTTATGAGGGTTCTTTTTAGCCTTTTATAACGGTTCTCAAAAAGTTTAGACCCTTGCTTAATGGTATTGGCTAAAATTTTTTCATCCAAAATCTGTTGAATTGAATGAAGTGGATTGGGGTTTAGAAAAAGTTTTTGAAGGATAACTCCACCGTATTCGTAAACGGTATTTTCTGTTTCAGAGTTTCCGTCCTCATCAATTTCCAATGCCGTGTGACCAAAAGCAGAAAAAATCTCTGACCCCGGTCCAACTGTAATGAGATATGCGGTTAACGTGCTAATTTGGCTAAATGCTGGTTTGGAAAAGAGGGCTAGAAATAGTAGACAACACATGTTTTTTTTCATGACATCTCCAAAACATTCGGCACCTTACCATATCCATACTTAACTTGTCAACATATTTGTTCTAGTTAAATAATATGACAAATGACATTAAACGTGTCACAATATGGAACATGAAGAAAATAAACTCATTGCAATTAAGACAGTCCTTATCAAAGGTTATATTAGTGCTACAAAAAACAGGCGAGCCCATTTTGTTAGAAAAAGGAAGAAAGCCTGCTGCCGTTATCATTTCATTAGATGACTTTAAAAAGAGATTTCTTGAAAAAGATGCGGATGAAAAAAGAAGCATGGTTATTCAAAAAATTCGTATGATGGCAAGAGAGTCTAGTGTGAAAGAAAGCTCAGAAAACTTGATTCGCGAGCTGCGTGATCATGAGAGTATTTAGTGCATGTGGATTTTAGATTCTTCTGTTGCGGTGAAGTGGTTTTTTACTGATGAGCCTCTTTTTAAGGAAGCAAATGAAGTGCTGGATGTTTTAAAAGTAAAGCCAGACTCTTTTTTGGTTCCAGATTTATTTTATATGGAGTTTTGTTCTGCATTACTTAAAAAAACATCTCGGGATGCGAAGTTTGTCGAAGAAGCTTTAAGCGCCTTGTATGAGCTTGGTATTCCCGCGGTTCCTATCGGCGAAAAACTGTTAAAAGAGGCTATAAAAATATCCAATGAATTTGCGCTTAGCATTTATGATAGTATTTATGTTTCTACTGCAAAGGAAGCTCATGCAAAGTGGCTTTCATCGGACATGCAAGCCATAAAAAAACTAATGCCAGATCTTGCTTGTCTCGCTACCAACTTAAATGCAATATCTCGGTTAAATCGTGACTAATACATCTGACCGCAGGTGTCCAGCCCCCCGCCCGCAGTCCACAGCACTCTGTAATTGATCCCCATATAAACATACAAAAATAGGCTCCTGCATAACGTGTCTGTAGCGGTGCATTTTTTATACAGATAAAATTATTTAAGTTACTATAATAAATGACAAAAATATATTATATCAAAAATTATTTGTCCAAAAGGTATCTAATAGATTAAAAAACTTAATAACATTTTAATATTAAAGAATAAATTTAGTATTAGTGCGACTAGTTATGCAGGACCACTGTAGAGCGAATATTTGTGGATCTGTGTATGGACCTGCCCTGTTTTCAAACGGCTTCTAAATAGCCAGAATGGATCTAGTAAGAATCATTCAAGCAAAAACAAGGGGGTCCATTCCATTTTTCTGCTGCAAATTGTCCTTTTGTGCTACGACTGCGTCAGCTTTATTTTGTCTTGATCCACTTCGCGCCTCTTCCTATTCCCGTGCCGCGAATGACCTTTACATTTCTTTAACTCACGTAGGACAAGGCGGGCTGCTGGGACTGAGACTTATGTGTTGTTTTCTGATAACGGAGCTTCCTAGTGGGACTGTCGAAAAAGTGCGATTTTAATAACTTTGTGACTTTGTTGAAATCCTCTAAAAAAGACGAAAAATGCTTAAAAAATTTTAAAATTATCTAATGATTTCAATACTGATTATGTAGATTTTGT